>Ga0209704_1000038_pt1 | contig 22805 bp, 40 predicted proteins | sample PPLLaktember2015_FD_187258 | JGI IMG/M metagenome (GOLD analysis project Ga0209704, IMG submission 187258) | Freshwater sediment microbial communities from Prairie Pothole Lake near Jamestown, North Dakota, USA - PPLs Lake P7 Core (6) Depth... | ecosystem: Environmental > Aquatic > Freshwater >... | reverse complement strand
AAATCCATTATTTTAGTCCGGTGTGTCCGAATCCACCATCTCCTCTTTCAGTTTTGGATATATCATTAACTTCTATTATATCCACTTTTTCATATTTTGATATTTTACATTGTGCGAATCTGGTACCTTTTTCAATATGCCAACTTTTATCAGTATTATTAACAGTTAGTATAAAAAGTTCACCACGATAATCTGAGTCAATAGTTCCGGGGGCATTTGCTATATAGTTTGGATATTTTGATGAGATACCACTTCTTTGTCTTACCTGCATTTCACATCCAATTGGTATTTCAAATTTTAATCCGGTTCTTATTGGTTTTATCTCACCTGGATATAATACAATATCCTCTATAATTTTAACATCAAAACATGACGACCCTTCTGTTGCATAATAAGGTATATCTATCAACTTTGGGTCAATATCATCAACTTTTTTTATTTTCATATCCATATGTCTTTTATTTCCATTTCTTTTATTTTTAATAGTTTTACTAATTCGGTATAAAATATATCATTGTAATTAGAAAGTTGTTTTTCTAATAACAAAACCATTTTCTTCGCAACAACTAATTGGTCAAGTGTTTCACATGAACTTATAATATCTACCATCCTTTTAAAGTTTTCAAATGCTTTCATTTGTTTCTACCTTTTCTCATTATAGTTTTTTTCTTATATGGTGTTCTTTCATCACCAGTTTTTTCTGAGTCACCTATCCAAAGGTCCATTTCAAGTTCATCATATATTTTTAATGTTCTTGTATCATAATAACATTTCCATGTATCACCAACTCTACCACCAAGGCGATTTTTTACTATTTTATTATGAAGTTCAGACTCGTATATCAATGAATCTTCATCAGCGCCCATCATACTCATAAAGTCTGCGGTCGCTGGAACACCCATACTTTCTGATATATAATTAAAATCCAATTCTTCAAAACCAACAAATGTACCTTCTCTATTTAATTGAGATACAGAAACAAAAGGTATACCAAATTCAAATGATAATGCTCTAAGTTCTTCTGATATTGCTTTACCAGCACCATATAAACCACCATCTTTTAATATGGCAGGTTTCATTAGATTTATATAATCAACATAAACAATTGATGGCATTACACCTCTTATGGTGAGTTCTCTTAAAAAGACGCGAAAGTCCCTTATTGTAGCAACACCTGTTGGAAACTGTTTTATTATTAATTGACCTTTGTTTTTTTGAGATTTTAATTTACTCAATCTTTTTGTCAACTTAGCTTTATTATCACCAAAATACATTTTATTAATATCCAATAAAGAGTATATTGAGTCAAATCGTTGAGCAAACATATCTTCTGACATTTCAAGTGTTAGTATAACCGGATTATGACCGTGTAATACTTGTCTTGCTGCCATATTGGCCATTAAATTTGATTTACCGCCGTGTATTTTTGCGACAAACACAGATAATGTGAATGGTGGAAAACCCATGTTTATTATTTCATCAAGTGATTGAAAGTAAGAGGGTATTCTATTATTATCAACTGCATTAAATATTCTTACTAATCTTTCTTTCAACTGTTCAAAATAATTAAGACCAAGATTAATTTTTAAATCTTTTGTTAATGCTTTTTCTATTGTTTGTCTTATTAATTCATTATCTTCATTTTTTTCTATTATATCAACCGAGTCTAATATTGCCTTTTTTATTGCCTGTCTTTTTAAGTATATATTTGTCTGCTCTATTAGAACATCATAATTTTTACTAACATCAAATTCAATACAATCAACTTCTTTAAAAGTACTTTCAACATCCCTATCATTTAAGGAATTTATCACCAAAACCCTTTCTGGTAATTTCTTATATTCACTAACATAATTTTTATTAAATTCGTAAATCTTACCTATTGTTTCATTTTCAAAATATCTTTTTTCAAATGCATTAGATATAGTTATGGTATATAACTTATCAATTTCCATAGATTTTAACATCAGTAATTCTAAAAACTCAGGATTCAAATTTTCCATTTTATACCTTTTCAAACTGTTTACAATAGACATCTTTTGCTATATGGGATTGCTTACATTTCTTTTTACAAGATTTACATAGTGGAAAATAATCTGACCACATATATGCATTTAACTGTTTTACTGTTAGGTCAACCGGCTTATTTAAAATGTATATTGTTTCTAAACCGGTTTTTTCTAATATGTCATCCGCTAATTTTTTATCATATCCCATTGAAACAAAATAAGCAAGAATACCCTTGTATTCCGCTACATTTTTAATATCACTTAATTTTTTAATCTCTTTGTTTTCTGTAAATGTTGTGCCTTCAAGAAACCCTTGATACCATTTACCATCTTTCTTAACAACAGCTGGTAGTGCAATTTTCATCTTTTTTATCCTCTACATGATAAATCCAAACTCTATCAATATTTAAATCCACTTCATCCCTTAATTTACCTAAGAATTTGGGGTCAAATTTTGGGTTTACTTTTTTTCTATATTCACTTAAAGATAGATAATTTTCTATATTGGTTCCGTCATATTTTGAACCATTAGTCATTATTAATGTATTAGGGTCAATATCATTTGACCCATTTATACTATTTTCATATTCATAAAATAATATTCCATTTGTGAACTTTGTAACATCCCTATATATATGATTTTTATTATCATATTCATAATCGGTAATTTGAATTACTAATTCCATTTCATTTGTTTCATTTTCATTTTTTATTTCCATATATAAATTATCCTTTCATTTTTTTATTTATAATAACATATTTTACCCAAAATGTAAATATTCAAGACCGATTTTTATGATGTTTACATCTTATCACAAATGGAGTATAATGTAAATTATGAATGAAAACACTAATAAATATGAAAATGAAATTGTTCGGGAATTGTTGAAGGAACATCCAATACATGACCTTGTTAAATATTCTGAATTGGATTTACAAGAGAGGTTAAAAGATAACCCTTCACTGATTGTCAAATATAGGGAGTTGTACTATAAAGAGTTGTCCATATTAGATAGATTAACTGATATGATGGATAAACTTATTGGAAAAAGGTATAAATATTATAAGTTTGAAGATGATAAGGGATGGACAAAACCTGAAATTGAGAAATATTGTTTACCTGCAGATGATTATATAATCAAAATGAAGGAAATAATATTAAAACAAAAAATCAGGGTTAGATTTTTTGAAACAGCATATAAAGCATTTGAAAAACAACAATGGGGTATGAAAAGTTTTATTGATGTATTGAAAGGTGGATTTTAATGTCAATTAGAAATAAACTTGTTTTATGCTTTATATTTTTGATACTATTTAATATTTTTGATACTGTATCAACTAAAATATTATTAGAAAGTGGTCTAACAGAGACAAACCCATTTGTTAATTGGATTATTATAAATTGTGGTTATATAGGAGTAATAACTTTTAAACTTTTTGCAATTATAACATGGTTTATCTTTTCTCTTATTAGTCTTAAAAGAAATGGAAGTTATCCTTTTTCTTTTATTTATGTAGCAATCGGTATATATCTTTTTGTAAACATTTATCAAGTAATTTTATTGACGATGGTGTTATGAGATTTTTGGACGATAATCTATTAAGACCAAATGAAGTATTTTTAAAACTGAAAACACCTCTTACAATACAAATTCAAACAGATGATTGTGAATATGTATCCAAGATGATGGATAGGTTTACAAAAATGGTTCCTGGTTTTCAATTTATGCCACAGTATCGTTCTGGTTTTTGGAACGGTAGAGTTTGTATGATTGATAAATTCACATTAACATTTCCGTATGGTATACTGTTTGATTATATAAGAATACATAAGAAAGAATTTCCAAGAAACATTTTAAAAATAGATAATAAAATTAAAGACTTATTTAAATTATCAAAAGAAATTGAATATCACTATGATTTAAAATTTGAACCAAGACCATACCAATTGGATTGTATTGAGGCGTCATTAAAACATACAAAAGGAATAATAAGGTCCGCAACAGCAAGTGGTAAGTCTCTTGTTATAACATATGTAATTTGGAATTTAATAAAAAATAATTTAAGTAATAAAGCAATTATTATAGTACCATCAACATCACTAATAAAACAATTTCATGATGATATGGTTGAGTATGGTATTCCTGATAATTGGATAGGAGAAGTGTTTGCTAAAAAGAAGGAGTGGGACAATAGAATAACAATATCAACTTGGCAATCACTTACAAGAAATAAAGATAGATTATCAAAATATGATTGTGTAATAGTAGATGAAGTCCATCATAGTAAAAGTAAATCATTAAAAGATATATTAGGTTTATGTAAAAATGCTTTTTTTCGTTTGGGTTTTACAGGTACTATGCCACCAGATGAGTTGGATAGTTGGAGCACAAAGGCATATCTGGGTCCTATTATAAGGGAATATTCTGCGGGTGAGTTAGCATCTGATGGATGGATTAGTAAATGTACAGTGAATTTTTTAAGTTTAGAATATTTGAATGAGGACTGGGGTGGTTTATATACTGATGTCAAACAACAAATATTTGAAAATGAATTTAGATTAAATGTTATAAAAGATATGGTTAATGAACTTAACCATAATGTTCTTTTACTTGTTGGTAAAGTAGAGGACGAAGGTGAGTTGTTGAAAAAATTTTTGACAGAAAAAAATGTTCAGAAGGAAGTAATTTTTCTATCAGGTAAAGATAATGTTGATGTAAGGGAGAAGTGGAGAAAAGAATGTATCAAAAGGAGAAACATCTCCTTGATTGCCACCTATGGGATTTTTCAACAAGGTATAAACATACCAAATTTGAAGTATATAATATTAGCATCACCTTTTAAGTCAAAAATTAGAGTGTTACAATCTATTGGTAGGTCATTGAGAAAACACTCAGATAAGGAAAACGGAGCCCAAATTTTTGATATACATGATGATGTTAAATATTTAGGTGAATATGGTGTTATAAGACTCCGTTATTATAGTTCGGAAAAATTTACGGTAAATGAATTTCTTTTTAGGGAGGATACAGATAATAATATAAAATCGGTTATTTCATCTATATAAGTTTGTTTTTTATCTCATCCAATTTACCCTTATCTTTATAATCAATTAGATAATAACCTTCACCTTCAAACCATATTTCATAATGTTTGTTCCAGGCTTCTTTCATATTTTTATTGGTTGTAAAAAAATTATTAAAGTTTTTATCTAACCATTCTCTACTCATAGTTTTATATTTATTAAAAACATTTTCTTTAGCTATTCTATCATTACCAGCACTTCTCATTTCTAATCCGTAATTATTAATATATCTTGGTAATATAGAACCGAACAATGTATTATTACCAAGATATATATCTGGATATATATTTGCCCATCCTGTTTTTACGTCATTTACATTTACATCATTTGCTTTTATCCAAGTATATTTGTAATTACCTTTTATAAAAATTATATACTTTTCACCAAATTCCAATCCTGATTCATTTGCACAGGAAATGGACTTACTTCTATCTGCATGTCCATTTTTTCTTAACCATTCATTAAATTTACTAAAAACATCAGGATTCATACCTAATGGTTTTCTATCTTTTCTTATCTCTCTATATATAACATTAAAAATATTATAAGGAATATTTTTTGTTATTTTAATTTCAACAGACCGAGTAAACCAGTTTCCTTTAGATTCATTTAAATATTTACTACATTCTTTTTTCAATAATGTAATTAAATCTTCCGGTGTTGATTCCCAGTTTTTATATCTATCTGATTCTGTTAAGTATTTTATTAACTTCATTATTTACCTGTAACATGGAATTTTATAAATTTACCAGTTTCTTCAACCTTGAATTTTCTATCACTCATATCATCAACAACATCGGTTAGATATTCTGTTAATTCAATAAAACTTTTATCATACTCAAAATAAACATCATAAGTTTTATTACCAATATTATGAATATTAACATCTATTCCATTAATTTTTAATTTGTTAATTTTTCTATCTGGTGATATATCTAAAAAAGAGAGAATTTCTCTTTTTGTTTTACTATCAATGGATTCATTTAAGTATTTGTTATATACTTTAATCATTTTGTTCACCTTTTATATCTAATATTCTTTTTATCTTCCAATTGAAAATGCGAAACTTCCTTCAGCTGTCTCAAAGGCAAAATATAAACTTCCATATGAGTCTCTATAGTATCTTCCACTACGATATTGGTATCTATTATTTCTATAATATTCATCCCATTCACTCCATGACCTCCAATGTCCACGATAATTTTGGGGATGATATTTACGATTTCCTCTATATCTATTATCATAACCTTTATATCTATGGGGATCAGATTGATAACTATGTTGATTAGATTTATAATTATTGTGTGAATTAGATTTATAATCATTGTGTTGATATGTATTATTTTTCTTATGGTTATTTCCTTTTCCATGGTCATTTTGACCTGCGTACAAAATTCCATTACCAAATACAAATGTAAATATAATGAGGTAAGTTAATAATTTTTTCATTTGATTTTTCCTTTACTACATATGTATCACTTTTACATCTATATTTTCAAACACCCATTTTTGGATATATACTTTTCATTATTAATCCTCAAATAATTTATATAAAATTTCTTCATGTTTCCAATATGATAATAGATAACAATCTGAATCTGTCCAAAATTCATGTTCCTCTTTTAATACATTAGCTTTTGGACTTGTTAATTTAAAACCGTTTTCTTGTGGTGACATATCAGGTATTATATTATTCCAAATTGTTAAGTTTGTATCATATTTAACATAACTCATTTGTATTCTTGTTGGTAGTTTCCAGTCATTCTCTATATCTTTTGTCATTATTTTTTTTAATTCCTGAAATGTTTTTGGTTTTGGTAATGAGTTTAGTTTGCAAACATCATTAATAATTCCAACTAAATCTAATAATGTTAATATATCAAATTTTTTTAATTGGGGGAATGAACTCCATAAATCACTATCTGATGCAATACCAATTTTAGCACCATTTTTTGGAAATAAAATATAACAATTACCATATGATACAGCCATTTCACGGTCATTAGTAAAAACTATACTCTTACTTCGTTTAGGATAATTTTTCCAATCAGGTAAGTTGTCCATTAAAAGAGTATAATAGTTATCAGTATTTGCAGATTTTCTTTCAAAATTTTTAGGTTCAATGTAAGAAAATCTATTATTATTTGATACACCTCTATAATAAAAATTTTTAGGATTTTTATTATAGACTCTTAATATATCATAACATTCATTCTTAACATTTTTAATAAATTCATCTTCGGTGATGGTTTTAGTTCTACCACTTCCAATTTTATTTTCTGGTTTTACTCTACCATCTGATATTAAATAACCTTTAAGCTTCATTACTTATACCATCCATTAGCGGCTCTTTGTATAGCTTCAAGTGACCATATATTTGGTGATAGTGTTTTCCAACCATTTTTTATCATCTTTTCTCTATGTTCTTTTCCAATAGGGTTATCAAGTTTTGATTCATAGAAACTTGATGCAAATTTAAAACCTCTTAAAATTACTTCATTTGTAAGTTCACCTTCATCATTTGATATTTCAAACCAATCATCAAAGCGACTTCTATAATAATTTTTTAATTTTTGAACTTGTTTATAAGCTTGTGTTATAAATTCTGGGTCAACAGGTCTTTCTCTTTTTGAAGCTCTTTTTAATGCGGTTTCCATGGATGTATTTACAAATACCATACCGGTATCATAACCGAAAGACTCAAGAATACCTCGCCTTCTTAATAACATTGATGGGTCGTTTGCTGTTCCATCAACAGCTAATGGTAATAAACTATTAATGTATAAAACTAACTGATTTTTACTTATAGTTTTAACATCATCTTTTATCTTACCCCATGCTTCACCACCCCAAAACTCTTTAAAGAATGGATACATTTTATCGGTATTTACACTTTTTGGTTCTATTGATCCCGACCTTATTTTGGTTAATGTCCATGACTTTCCAGCACCTGGAGAACCTGCCATAAAAATTGCTTTGAAAATTCCTTTATCATTTATACCTTCATTAAGATAGTTATGTAATCTCATTTTATATCCTATTAATTTCTTTTATCTTTGATTCCCATATATTATCAAGATCATCTGTTTTTTTCGTAAAACCGAATTTTATATGGTCTTTTAAATATTTTTCTTTTTCTCTTTTATCTTCTTCTTTTTCTCTTTCTTTATCTCTCTCTTGATCTCTTTTATCTTTATCCTTTTCCCTCTCTTGGTCTCTTTTCTCTTGGTCTCTTTCTCTTTCTTTGGCTTTATCTTCTTGGTCTTTTTCTTTGTCTTCTTTTTCCTTATCTTCTCCATCCTCAGAATCTTTTTGGTCATCCTTAGGTTCTGGTTCTTCTTCTGGTTTGTTTTTTTCTTCAACAAAATCCAACCAACTTTTTAACTTACTTTTTAAATCTAACATAGTTGCTTCTTTAGATTCTTCTGTTGGAAATTTCATTTTTTCTACTTTTGATATGGAATCTTCTAACTGTTTTATTATATCTTTAATATCTTTATCCTCATAATCAAGTTGCATATCTGGTCTATCAATTTGTAAAGCTAATTTTACTTCATCTTCTTTTTCATTTAAAAATTTTTGAAATTTCATTTTACATCCTTTAAAATAGGGCTTTTACTAAAAATTTTTCATCAACATCGTCACCAGCATATATTATATAATATTCATCACATTTAAATACAATTTCTGTTGAGAATGATGCGGTGCCAATTCCATTTGTTTTATATGTTTTTATACTCTTATCTATTTCTTTTTCACTTTCTATTCTTTTTCTGATTATTTCTTTATCTACCCAATTATCAAAAGATATATCAGGTCTCCACTCAAAATTACGCCAATTTTCATCATAAGGTAAGTTTAATTTTTTTCTTACTTTATCAATATTAAACTCATTTGTATTTTTACCTTTATAAAACCATACACCTTTTGGTGTATTTTCACCGTGTGATTTTTCATATTCTAATCTCCAAGCTACATTCCATACATCCAGAATCTTCTCTTTGGCATTCTTTTTAAAATAATAAAAAAATTCTTTATGATAATTATCTTGAAAATATTCATAAAGATCATGTACAACATCTGAATAAATATATTTATATTTACCTATTGGAAAGAAATAATATGAATTACCATATTTATATGCAATATCGGAGTCAAAAGAAGTAAACACACCTTCGGTTCTTGGTTGCCAACCAAATTTTTCTTTAAATTTTTTATTAATAACGATATGAATTTCATTTGGCATATCTGCAGGTTTTCTGTTTTTTCTCGTTAATACTTTATAAACATTATCAATAATCTCTTTTGATTGTGTTGGTGGTTCAGATATACCTCTATATAACAATCTTCTTGAACCTTTCATTTCTTTTAAAAAATGGTCACAATCTCTTTTAATTAAAAATACTATGTCTCTCATAAGGTCATTTGAGGTTGAAAGGGATTTTTCAGTTAAAAAGTTTCTTACATTCATTATTTACTCCCAAAAAATGTACTATTTATTATATTTTCATACTGTGGATTTATTAAATAGTATTTATCACAATCAAAGATTATTTCAACATAAGGTTTTGTATTTTTTAAATTTGATGATTTATATGTTTTTATAATACTATCAATTTCATTTTCCATCTTTTCTCTTTTAATTTCATAATACGTTTCTTCACTAACTTTAGGAACCCATTCAATTTTATTATAATCTATATTGCCATCATTTTCGTCTTTAATTTTATTAACAAGTCTTCTCATTTCTTTATAACCTGTTGGTTTACCATTATAATGCCAGTCACCTTCCATACCTTTACCATATATTCTTAAATAGTCATCGTGTAATGATGATGTATTTAATTCACCTCCATCAAAGAAAGGTATTATAAATCTAAGATTATCCACATGTTCATATAAATCTTCAAAAACTTTTGAATATACATATCTATATTTACCAATAGGAAAGAATAAAGAATTATTTCCATATTTATAGGTGGCTAAATCAGATGGAAAAGTAAAAACACCATTTCTTACATTCCAACCAAATTTCTTTTTAAATTTCTCATTTAGATAATTATGTAATTCTTTTGGTGTATCAACTGGTTCCCTATCGTCTATATGAGGTTTTAAGATAATAAAATCATTTATTGATTTCCCATAACCTCTATATAAGCAATGTTTTATACCACCTTTTAATTCATTTATAAAATTTTTACAATTTTTCTTCAATAGGGAAATTATTTCTCTTCCTGTTTCACTTTCGTCTATAAATTTATCTAATCTACTCATTTATTAAATATTTCCTTTCTTAAAAAATTACTATGTTTTGGATTAACAAGATAATATTCATTACAGTCAAAAGATATTTCGTTGCCTAAAGTATAGCCTAAATTTTTTTGTGTATATGTTTGAACTATATCATCAATTTCTTCAAATGCTTTTGCTTTATTATCATTTTTAATTTTTTCAAGATAATCAGTAAAAGAGACATCAGCAATCCATTTAAATTTTTTATCTATGGGTTCACCTTTTCTTTTATCATATTCAACACCAAAAAGTTCTTTATAGGCTTCTTCCTCATTTTTACTTTTGGCTTTCATATTACCATAGTACCAGGCACCTTTTCCACCGGGACCATAATTTAACATATAAGCAGGACCTTTGAAATATTTTAATTCTTCGTCGTCAAATAGGGCCATTACTTCAGACACATCAGTATATAAATCTTCAATTACCCGTGAATATACATATCTATATTTACCAATAGGAAAGAATAAATATGCAAGACCATAAACAATACAATTTTCTCGGTTAAAAGTTACAAATACACCATCCCTTGTATTCCAACCAAATTTTCTTCTCATTGATTTGTTTATATATTGATGTAATTCTTTTGGTGTATTTCTTGGTATTCTACCTTCTTTATGTGACTTCATTATAGAGTATTCATTTATATTTGTTTTATGACCTCTATATAAAAAATCCTTTTTACCTGTACCTTTCAACTCTGTTATAAATTTTGAACATTTTTCTTCAATGTTTCTTAACAGGTCTTCTTGTATTGTATTTTCTATAATATATTCTTTAAACATTATTTCTCCGGATTTTTACCCTTTTTTATATTACCGTCATCCATTCTCATCAAGAATTTTGCAATTCTTCTATCACCAAACCACCAAGTAACACATGATATGGTTAGATAAACAACTATGGATGTTACTTCTGTAAAAATTGTTACTGCTTGTATGGTATCAATTACTACTTTTTGTGTCTGCATTATATCCCAAGCCATCCATGTTATCCAGGTAGTACAACCCATGAGATATAAAGTTAAGCCTGGTCTCATAACACCTTTTAGAAATTCTACAAAACCAAGTAATATTGATATAAGAACAGCGGTTGGTAATGCAACATATGCTAACCAACCTGTTATACCAAATAGTTTATCTAAAGCCGTATCACTAAATACTTGTTGATTTCCATATTTTTGTGACTCTTTGAAAGCATCTGAATCTGCTAATTCAATTGCACCAGCTATTTTTGCATCTGTTATTTTTATTGCGGCATCGGTTCTTGCTGTTAGTTCTTTGATTTTGTAATCATACATTACAGCATCATGTTCATTCTTGAGTTTTTGAGTTTTAAAATTTGTGACTGAAGTTACAATATTACCAACTAAACCTGTTACTCCTCCCAAAATAGTTTCCAATAACATAATAAAAATCTCCTTTTTTTAGTTTACAATTTTCAAAAATGTGATATAATAAGGATGTTTCCGCGGGGGAAAGAAAGATACCTATCCAGAATTACTACCACCATCCACCACCCATATCCATTTTTATATATTTATATAAATAATAAATAATAACTCCAATACCAATATAAAATACCTACCAAGGATAGAATTATACTATGAGATTAAATGAATACCTAAATGAAATAACAAAAGGTACCACACCAAGAGTAAAAGCTATATATTCAAAAAGATTACCTGAAGTAAGAAATGAATTTGAAAAAAGAAAATGGAATATAAATGATACACAGTCAATAGATATTTTAAATAATATATTCAAAAAGAATAATATTAAATTTAATATCAATACTGATAAATCAGTTCATAGCGGTAATTTTATTTCTTATGGTGCCTCTTGGGATGATGGTTCTATTGAAATATATCTAAAGAAGGGATTTTCTAACTATTGGAAACGATATAAGAAAAGTTCGGAATTGTTTGAGGATTTTGATGATAATAAATTCTTTTCTGAATTATTTTTTACTCTATCACATGAGTTAATACATAAGAGACAAACCTTTAAAGCAGGTGGTAAAGATGTAGATAAAGAAACATTTGACTTAACAGGTAGTGGTCCATCAGGTCTTGATTATTACTCATCTAAAAAAGAGGTTGAGGCATATGCATATCAGGCATACTTAGAATATATGACCAAAGATGGTGTTTCACCAATTTTTGATTTTTATCTTTCAACCTTTGAAAAAAACAATCCTACAAGAAATAGATTTTTAAAAAAGTTTTATCAATACTTGGATAAACAAGATAAAAAATAGGGAAGGTGGTTCAACCACCTTCCCGTAACCACCCACTTCTGTTAAGAAGGACCAACATTCAATTCATTCATTGCTTCCATCAAACTTTTTTCTTCATCGTATAGGGCATTTTTACCCCTGTAAGTAACGATTTGATTTGTATTGTTTGTATGGAAATTATATGTTGTGTATGCTGGCTCACTTATTTTTTCGGATGATTCTTTCATCCATTTTTCAAAGTCGTAATCAATTTTAGGAAACTTAACTACAACTTTTGCAGGTACAATTTTGATTGAACCACACGGGGTTTTCATTCTTACCTGACCTGCAATGCCATTTTTTGCTATACACAACGAAATGTCATGATTCTGATTGATCCACTCATGATCAGTTCCTGAGAATCCGTTACCCATACCATGATGGGAGTGAATTACACCAATAACGGATAGTGTATTCCATTCAGGACAATCAATATTTTTAACAGAGGTACCGGTTACTGATTGTTTTGGTATAAAAATATCCTTTACGGTATATGGGTCACTTTTATCACCAATCAAATAAGCAAGCCATTCAATACTTGGATATTTTTTCATAAGACGATTTATCTTTTGTTTGGGTAGTAGTTCAACATTGATTTCTTTACTTTTCGGCATTTTTGAACATTCCGTTACGGTATCAATCTCTACTTCCCATGCATCATTTGTATTGGGTGTTAAATATGTTACTTTACCTACAATATTTGTATTATTCATCATAACACTTTCTCTTTTATTGTTATTATTTTTAGGTGGTTCCATTGAGGTTGGAGTGTTTATAATAGTTGTTCCATCTATACTCCATCCACAAACACAACTTCTACATATAGATGTCACCATAAATATTTTATTACACAAAGGACATCTAACTGAGGTTATTTTATTATTCATTTTATTTCGCTTCCCTTTTGCATTTGAAAATCCCCTGAACATCTCCGACCATTTCCGCTTTTTCATATTTCATCACCTTTGCTACAGCCATCGCTGCTATAATTGATGCAGGTACAACCCACGAAGGAACAACAGTATAACCATCAACTGCATCACCCCATTCAGCGACTGCATTATGAATAGAGAATTTTTCACCATCATAACCAGCTTTAAAATATCTAATATTTCTCTTTTTTGCAATCTCTTGATTCTTTAATTGTGCCGCTTGTTTATCAGTACAATCAATCAACCAATCAATATTAAGATTAAATGTTTCAGAGAATGGAAAAGGAAAAGCAATACATCTAATCTCAGGTCTTAGGTTATTTGACATTAGTTTTACAACTTCCGCTTTGTTATGACCTATCATTTTGGAAGTAATGTCAATTCTATTGAGGTTATGTTCTTCAAAAACATCTGGGTCAAATACATACATTTCCCGAATACCGGATAAAATCAAATATTTTGATACCCAGAAACCAATACCACCACATCCAACAACAGCAACGGACTGATTTTGATTTAATTTTAATGTTTCTTGTCTATTATAGATTTCCATTTTTAAATCCTTTCTTATAGTGTCCACACATCAGTATCATCACTTCCGGTTGTTATACCTTGTCTTGCATCAGATTGACTCAAGGTTCGCAATTCAATACTATTTTGATTCTTACTCTCAACCAGGTGTCTTTCAAGTGTTGAGAATCTTGGAAGACCGAAAGGAGACCTTGATGCCAGTGAACTTGGATTCACATTCTGTAATACGGCTTCGGCATCTTTTGCTATTTTGATAATATCTTCTGGACCATTAAATTCCTTCGGTGCTTTCCATTGACCCCAACAGTCTGGTCGTGATTGGTGATAATGTTCAAAATAATCAAGTCCGATTGGTTTATGTGTTGATACTCTTTTAACTATTTTACCTTGTGTTACAACTTTAAAGATTATATTGGAAATCATTTTCATTGAATATTTTGGTTCAATCTTTTTTCTTGTAACAGCACCAACGGTTTGTGGCCAATATATACCTTGAATTAACCAAATTATTTCGTCCCTTTGGTCACCCTTTACACAGGACAGACCTTTTTTTGCATGGTCTAAGGTCACATTAGGCATTACACAGGCATTTTTAATTCTTTCTTCATATTCCCGTTCTTTTCTATCTGCCTCATCTTTAATTTTATTAGTGTAATTTACCAGCTCAATTATTTTATTATTGAGTTTATCTTTAATATCTGTTAATCTTTCAGATAATTTGAGTCTAAATTCTTCTCTAATTTCATCTTCAATGGTTACGTTTTGAAACTCGGTAGGCGTTAGTTTTATAATCTGGTTTCCAATTCTAACAGTAAAACCAGAACTTTTCAACTCATCAATATTAACAGCATTAATATCGTTGAACATTTCAGAAAGTTTTTTATCGGCGGTTTTTTTCAAATTATCTGACATTTTAAACTCCTGACTTTTTAATGATATGACCCATCCACCCATAGAGTAGATGGGTCATAATTTACAGTTTACAGCTTTTGTATCACCCAGCAACATCGTAAGGACGAAGTTCCAAATGCATACCATCTTCAATCGTAGATGGGGCACTTGCAGGGCTAATTTCGTTACCATCAAGAAACAGACGGAATTTACCGAAGTTAGCGTCACGGGCAACATTTTTTACAACAGTGACAAAATCATCACCGGCATTAAGATCAATAGAAGAACCGTTAACCAAAATGTAGGTGTTTGAATTTACATTAACATCGTTAATCGGTGCCTCAGGTGTAGTATCCCAGTTCATTGCTTTTACCTCCCTTTTTAATTTTTTATTTATTATATCACAAGTTTTAGTGAATGTAAATTAAATTTTTTACACTCATACAGTTTTCTCTCTCAACTTCATAAATACATTATAACATAAACTCCGGACAATGTAAATTTATTTATTTTCTTATTCCTCTCTTGACATTAGAAAATAAATTTCGGAACCATCTGCTTTACACGCTTTTATGGCACCCTTTTCTTGTTCTTGTACCCAAGTAAAATTCAATTCAAATTCACTGGCATCCCCATTTATTACTTCCATCATGTTCATAAAATTCTTAAAATCAAAAAACATGGAGATATTTTCTTTTTCTATATCAACCAATTTAAAACGAAGACCATTTGAGAATTGATTTGTCTTATCGGTTGTTTCCATATAGAATACATTATCTTCAACGGAGAAATAAATTTTACCGAACTTACCACCAATCTTCTTAATCTTTTTATAGGCATTGAGAAAGTTTTCATCAATGGTCAATGTTAGGAAGTATTCCATTTCCCTTGGCTCGGAACCAAAGGTTCGTACAGCGGTGGGTGACGCAAAATGAATGTTTGATTTTTGTGAACCACTTTTTATTACAAGTTTCGCTCTTTCAATTTCTATATTTGCTGATTCCTCATCAATAATATTAAGAAATGGAATGAGATTTTGGGTTGGTTCACGAAAGTTAAATGTGGTTTCATCATTGGTTGACAAAACATCATTAACAACATTCAGAAAAATAATTGCATCATTTGCTTCATTTATCATCTTTGATTCAATCTTACCATTGCCAAAATTCAACTGTACAGAATCAATGGTATTATTTAGTGTTGCCTTCTTTAACACATTTTTAAAATTTTCAACATTAATTTGCATCTTCTAACCTCTCTAATTTATTTATTACATAAGTAGCCTCTCGCTTTGAGAGTTTTGTTTCTGACATTAGGTCTTCAATATTCTTGACCCTTTTCTTGTCTTCTGCTAATTTTTTATCCCACTTGATGAACCTTTTACCTTTCGGTACGGCGTCCATCAGATATTCATATATTATATCATCCGGTACATACCATTGTAAACGTGCTATTTTATGTATAATTGGCATAAGTTTCTGGTCGTGACTTAGCCACATTAGCATTAAATAGGCATTTGCAATTTTTTTATTATATGGATATGTTCTCTTTTTATAAAAGATTTGGTTCATATAATCAAACATATTTGGATGTTCTATTTCTTTTGCCATATTAAACCTTTTCAAACCAAATTTCACATTTATATTTTATAGTTAATTCATCACAGGAATTTATATCTTTTAACGCATATGCAGTCATTAATTTATCTTTAAAATCCTTTCTTAAAACCACATTTGGGTCATCACTATGATTTAACAAATTTATTATACCAAATGATAAACAATTTTCTTCTTCACTCCAATCCATTAAATATTGTGTTAGATTGGATTCCTCTTTAACATCATCAAAAGGTATTGTAACCACAGGGCAATTATATATATTTTCACCCTTGTATATTTTTCTCGCTGCTAATACACATATACCTTTTATATCATCCCTACAAATTAAAAATTCATCTTGGAGATATAGTATTTTCATATGATTTTTTCCCATATCATTTGCATAATCATATGCATAAAATTAATTTCTTTATTCGGAAAGTCTCTATTCCATCTTAGATGGTCACCGATTTTTAGAATTGCACCACCAGGACTTTTGAAAATGCCAGCATTTTCATAGAAAAATTCATACAATCCATTATAATCAATATAATTACTTCTTAGAGCCTTTCTTATACCTTCAATGTCCTGTTCCAAACTTAATTTCATAATTTGACTAAACAGTTCCTCGGAATTTACAACTCGGTCACTACATAATTCACCTTTTATTGTATTTTCCTGTAAGGCTGATATAGTTTTTCTAATGTCCGGGTAGCACTTCTTAATTATACTTACAAGAACCTTAGCTTCAAATTTTACATTTTCCGCCTTTAAAATTTTTGAAGCATATGTTCCTATTTCTTTTAAAGGTGGACCTGACATTTCAATGACTTGACACCTTGATTTCAACGCATCTGTCATCAGTTCCAGGTCGTTTGTAAGATAAACAAACCTACAGGACTTTTCAACATCTTCCATGAGTTGTTTCAACATCTTCTGGGCACCTTGTGCTCCATGAGATAGTGAATCCGCTTCGTTAAAAACTACAAGTTTCATTTCAGTCATACCAAGTGCGGTAGAAAATGATTTTACCTTATCACGGATAACATCAATACCAGTTTCATCAGATGCGTTAATCCACATATGGTCAAAACCGGTTTGTTTTATAAGAATGTTTGTAAATGTTCCTTTACCAGTACCGGGAGGACCATATAACATAATGTTCGGTAGATTACTAAGAACCTTTTTAAGTTTATCTTTTACATTTTCATTCAGCACCATATCTTCAAACTTAGTTGGTGCATACTTATATTCCCACAATTTAAATCTATCAATAGTCATTTTGTTTCCTTTATTCGTCTATTTTATATCTACTAACACCAGTATCTTCTGTTTGGGTTCTATAAAGTTTTTTAACCCATCTAATTATAAATGCCAGCATTATGATATTCCTTTCTAATATGCATTAGCATTCTACCAAGAGTATTTTTTCCTTCTATAGATAAACACTTTTCACAGTTACAGTTTCCCCAAAAGTTATCATGCCAATAATTACCTTCAACCAATTCTGAATCATAGGTATCAAGTAGTTTATAAATCAATTCTTTATTTTGACCAAATTTAAACCTTAGACCTCTCAACATTATTTGTATTTTTATTTTTTCCCAATCTCCTCGCATTTTGATTTTTGAACCAAGTCTTCTTGCTTTACCAGGAGATTCACATCGCATTATCATTGCATAATCAATTTCATTCTTTGCTTTAAAGGCTTGAAAATAATGTTCAACGGTTTTCCAATGCATACCAATCTCATCTTTAAATGGATGATTGGAAAAGTTGGATAACCAATTATATTCACCTGTAAATGAATTTATTATTTTACTCATAATACTATTTCCTTCATCATTTGATATTACATTCTATCACATTTGTTCTTAAATGTAAATCAAGTTAATTTTTCTATTAGTTTTGGATTTATCAATATGGATGAACCTATACCAACCTCCAAACATCCCATATCTTCTAACCTTTTAAGGTCTGTTGTTGAAACAAATGAACATCCTGCAACAGATAATCCATCACTCAACCAGTTTCTTAAAGATTGCCAGTTATATTTTTGTGCATATTTTCCTGACATACCACCACCAAATGCCGGTATAGAATTTAATCTTATACCTTTTATAATATCTAAATTGTATGTATATGGATTATCAGTATATCTAAGTTTTAAATATAATGGATGTTTTGATTTTGTTGTTATAGTTTTATATGAAAATTTTTTATGATTAGGACAGGAATAATTTAATTCAATTCCAAGTATATTAAGTGAATTTAATTTCTCTACCATAACATCTAATTCATATGGTTCACCTGCAATTGAAACAATAACATTTTTAATATTTAAGGATATCCAGTTATCAATTCCTATGTTATGGAGTGATACTCTATTCCAAATAGAATTACCCATTCGCATTATAGCAAATGGGTATCCTATTTTCTTTTTATAGGTTAATGTTTTGGTTGTAATAGGAAATTTAGGCATTTTAAATAATTTATGCCATATCCTACCTAACCCATAACCCATAACAGCGGCTGAATAAAAATATTTCATTTATAATTATTCACTTGATTCCCAAAGGTCTTCAATTTCAACATTTTCATTGCCGTGGGAAATAATAAAATCGGAATGGGTTTCTTTTTTATCATCTTCAATTGGTATGAGAAATTTTTTTATGTCTTTGGTTTTTTCTTCAACCACAGGCATTTTATAATCCTCTCCATATTTTTTCTGTTCAATTGATTTTCTAATCTTAGCTTTTATATCTTTATCAATAGTATCTAAATCCCACACCATATCTTCTATTTTATCATTTTCTTTTTTCAAATTATCATAATATAATGTATTTTTATTATCATCTTCATCAAGTTCATAATCTTCATAATTCATAAAACTTTCATATACTTCACTTTCAATGTTATCAACTGCATCATAAATATCTGATAACATATATTCCACAACAGTTTCAATATTGGTTTCAACTATTTTATTTGAATCCTCTTTAGCTATTATACCAAATTCACCATTTAGAATATGTTTATAAGTATCATCAATATGTTTTATAATTCTACCGTTTATAAATTCCTTTACGGCATCTTTTATTTTTTCCTGTAATATTTCTACATCCATTAACTCACCCATTTTTTCTCCTTATCACTCAGGTAAATTCCTCATGGAATCAACAACACTTTTAAATAGAAAATCTTTTATTTGTTGTTCAATTGGAAGTTTAGAAAATTTCACAATACAAGGATGGGTCTTTTTTACTGGGTCTTTTATTTCACCATATACCCAGCCATCTTCCACCTTTGTTCTTACCCAATCATTATGACTATGGTCTGGTTTTGCATCGTGATTTTCTAAGTGAAACATTACACCATTTATAGTCGCTTTTATTTGCCAATCTTCTGCATTTTCCCAGGTTGGTTGAGTGTTATCACCGATGGATTCACAGAATGCTCTATTGGTTTCATGACATACCTTTGAAATTTTTTCTACTTTAGTCATTTTATATACCTCACATAATTTTTAACATCATTAAAAAAATAATAAAAAATAACATAACAAATTTACTTTCACTTGGATATTTCATAAAATGTATAACACCATTAATAATGTTTATTATAAATGAAAATCCAAAAATAAAAATTATTTGACCTGTCATTATTTTATCCTTATTATATCATTAATATTGTTAGTTGTAAATCATCATTTTTCTGGTAACCACATATACCATCTATCATCATAATTTATTGCAGCTAATCCATAACATTTTGTATTTTCAAGTTTTGTTTCTGAATATATATGCCAGTGTCCGAAGAACCATAATTTTGGTTTATATATTTTCCATAACTCACTTAATGCATAGTTGGATGGTTCTAAACCTTTTAACGGATGTTTGAATTTTAATTTTTCTGTTAATTCCACAGGACAAGTATGTGTTATAAAAATATCTATCTTTTTATTAGGTAGGTTATGAAAATCTTTTTGGGTTATTGTTTCTTCTGGAAACCAGTCAACACCAATCCTTCTCATATGTTTATCTATGGATAGTGCGCCACCCATAAATAATATATTTCTGCCATCAGGTAGAGTGTAGGTGGAACCTCTCGGCATATATATAATACCTGGTTCAATTTCATCACTTTCCCTTGTCTTTAATGACCAAAAATCTTCGTGATTACCATCTACCCATAATAATTTTTTACAACTTTGTAATTTAATATCCGATAAAGGATTTATTCTCTCTGAATAAACAAATTTAGGCCAATAACCAAAATCACCACAACATATAACAAGGTCGGGTTTCTTTTTGTTTATTAGCCTATTTAATAATCCAAATTCATTATGTACATCACCTACAACTAAAACCTTCATCTTTTACCCATTTCTAAACAATTTATTACCTGCCTATCAAGGTTTCCTATTATTTCTTGAAAGTAATCTTCTATAAATTTCCTAAACAATAAAATCATTGAGCCTTTATATAACTGTATTTCCGATTTATCTTCCCAGTTTCTTACAGTTTCCCATTTAATTAATTCATATCCTTTATTGTCATTGGATAAAAAATAACTTTTACTTAATTCTACTGGTCTTATTTCCCAAATATTGTCTATAATTATATTTGAACCATCTACTTTTATTTCAATCTCCGTTTTAAAATATTTTCCTACAAATAACTTAATTAGACCTACAATATTTTCTACAGGATAATGCATAAAACTCCTTTTAAAAATTCAAAAATGCCTTTTCAATAAACTCTTTTGTTTCCACTACAGATTTAAAAATCATTTTTCCGTTATGTGGTAAATCACGGAATGATGTTTGAAATTTAACAAGAATAAAAAACTGGTTATATATACGAATCTCACCATCTAAATATTTAGGAATATTGAAAAGTACATAACGATATTTCTTATCTTTTGATAAACCAAATCCTGAATAAACTCGGTTTAATTTTTTAGATGATATAAATTCATGGATTTCCTGAGTAACATCTTCTCTTTTTGACATGGTACCACCTTTATTTTATATAGGAAACCGCATCAATCGGCATTACCTTTGCCTTTTCGTTTGCTATCCAATACTCTGTATAGTTTTCTTGTAGGGCAATTTCAGCACTTTTTTTGTCAAGATATACTCTCCTTGCTGAATATCCATCTTTTTCATCCCATAATATAAATATAGTAAATTTTTTCATTTTAATCCCTCAAATTGCCTTCCGAATCAATATGAATCCTTTGAATGGCAACAGGTAATGCAAAATTAAACCAGTGACCACACTTTGCACATTTCACATTTTGCGCCATACCACCACAAGGTCCTTCTATAAATTCATTAGAACCACAATCAGGACAGCAATTATGCAATAAAAATTCCTCCATTAATTTATCATCATTCATTATAATTTTATCGCATAATTGTTTGCATGTAGGTGCAATAATACAACCATCACATGGAAATTTTATTTCATATTTTTCTTCAACCTTGGAAGGTTTAAGTATGTTTTTTATTTTGTTCCAAAAACTCATTAATTTTAATACCTTTTTATATAATGTTTATCTCTAATCTAACTATTCTTAATTGGTCTCTTTCATACCTATATTCTGGTGTATTATAGCCTGCATTATACCACTCAGCGTTTGTATCAAGTGCATGTAATGCTTCATCATATGTGGATGCCAACCATAGGTTATCACCATCTATGTGGTTTAATTCATAGGATACGGAATCACAAAAATCCCTGCCGTCGTTTGAAGTTACATTAAAACCACATAGATTTCCAGTTGGTATGTGTTGTACAGCATATCTATACATTTTACTCACCAAATTTCTGTTTCATTGTATCAAAAACATCAAATAGTTTATTGAATGTTATTTTTTTAGATTCTTTCCAAGATAGTCCGCTGGTTGTTTTCATTCCAAGGGTGTCAATATAAACAGCGGTAAAATATAGAGCTGTTGATATAAAGTAAAGAAAATTTGCTGTAGCCCTTCTTATAAAGTACATCATATACATACCTTTTTTGAAATTTTTTATTTATTATAACACAGACTATCTTGAAAGTAAACCATTACCAGGAGTGGTCAATTAAGAAATTTCCTGGAGTCAATGCACCCTTATAAATCAAACCTTCAACCATATTATATAGACTTCTATAATCTTTATCAGAAGGTTCATATTTTTCT
>Ga0209704_1000036_pt1 | contig 23310 bp, 9 predicted proteins | sample PPLLaktember2015_FD_187258 | JGI IMG/M metagenome (GOLD analysis project Ga0209704, IMG submission 187258) | Freshwater sediment microbial communities from Prairie Pothole Lake near Jamestown, North Dakota, USA - PPLs Lake P7 Core (6) Depth... | ecosystem: Environmental > Aquatic > Freshwater >... | reverse complement strand
CTGGAGATTAACAATCTACTAGCATTACTGATGGGGCTCTTACTGTAGTTGGTGGTGTTGGTATTGGTTTAAATTTAAATGTAGGGGGAAATCTTAATGTTACTGGAACAGCAGAGATTTTAGATGATACTACAATTGATGCTTCTTTAGATGTTACTGGAGATGCCTATGTCCAACTTCAATTGGAAGTTGATTCATATGTTGATGTTGGAGATTATTTAATTGTACGTTCTACTCAGTCATCAACAGGAGTAAATACTGGTGCTCTTGTAGTAGAAGGTGGTGTTGGAATTGGAGAAAAACTTAACGTTGGTAATGATGTTACCATAAATGGAACTACTAGTTCTACTGATAAAGATACTGGGGCTCTTATAGTAGAAGGTGGTGTTGGAATTGAAGAAAATCTTAACGTTGGCAACTACGTTACTATAAATGGAACTACATCATCATCGGATAAAGATACTGGGGCTCTTATAGTAGAAGGTGGTGTTGGAATTGAAGAAAATCTTAACGTTGGTAATGATGTTACTATAACTGGGACTACATCATCATACGATAAAGATTCGGGTGCTCTTATAGTAGAAGGTGGTGTTGGAATTGAAGAAAATCTTAACGTTGGTAATGATGTCGTTATTTCCGGTGCTGCTGAGGTTCAGCAAACATTAGATGTCTTATCTGCATTTTCGTCTAATGATAAAGATTCTGGTGCTGTTGTTATAACTGGGGGACTTGGTGTTGGGGAGAATATTAATGCTGGAGGATATGTTACTGTAGGTAGCGCGGTAGATTCTACAAGTAAAGATACTGGGGCTCTTATAGTAGAAGGTGGAGTTGGAATTGAAAAAAGTTTAAGCGTTGGAAATAGTGCTTCAATAAATTCAACTTTAAAAGTTGGAGTAGCGGGCACGGTAATCACTACAACTGGAATTGGATCAGTTGGATTTGGAACAGATTCTCCTAGAAGAGACATTGAGTTTAATAATAAAGATGTTTTCTTTAATCAAGGTGCAATATATGATTCAAATGAAAATGTGGGATTTAGGTCAGAAAAATATCAAGTTCCCAGAAATGTTTTAACTGCAGTTGGTGTTGATACTGCGGGAAATATTATACATGGAAGATTTTATGATGCTGCTAATTTAATTCGTCTCAATTTAGATTTCATTGCAAACGAAACAATAGGATTTTTAACAAGCACTGATTATAAAAATCCACCATTTGTAATTGTTAATTCTTCTGGAATTGCAACAGATCCTGTAAATTGCAAAGATGATATTAAAAATATTTTAAAAGCAATAACTTATGATATTACTAGAGGTGGAAACTCACAATCTGTAGGTGCTGGATTATCTTACTATAGTGGAAATACCTTATTGCATATAACAGGTAATGATACAAATGAATACTCTGTAAAAGATGCTACCATTGTTGCTATCACCACGGCAGCACAACTTGCAAGATATGTAGTTAATAATGTATCAATACCAAAATCTTATCAAAGTATTGGTTCAAGTATTCAGCAAATTAAAGATTTAACCCTTCAAGACGATTCTTCTGTTGGAGGAAATGATAATTATGATGGGTGTGCAAATGTTGTTTCTGCAATTACTGTTTGTGCGGGAATTGTAACTACAATTATTGGAAATGGTCCATCTGCTGCCCCAAACAAAACCAATCCTGATACTAAAATTGTTTGGTCTCCTGCTGGCGCAGACTCTAAAAATATTATTTACGTTTCCAAATATGGTAATGATGATAATGATGGTAGGACAGAGGGATCTGCTAAATTGACTATCGGAGCAGCTGCAGAAATTGCTCAAGGTGGAGATACTATTATGGTTCGTTCTGGATTTTATATTGAAGAAAATCCTATAGGATTGAGAACTGATGTATCAATTACTGGACAAGATTTGAGACTTGTTACTGTGTGTCCTCAATATGATGATGATGTTTTCTATGTAAGACGCGGTTGTTTGATTGAAAATTTAAGTTTTGCTTTTAGTAGAAATCCATTTTATGTTGGACAAAATACTCCGATTGTTTTTACAAAAGGAGCAGCAGTAGCATTTCCTCCTCCAATAGGAATTGGAGGTGCTAGATCTGGATATAAAGAACCAGGACCTGCAACTGAAGGAATTACTGGAAGATGGAGGTCTCCTTATATTCGAAATTGCACTAATTTTATGAGTGGAAGTATTGGAATGAAAATTAATGGAGATCACGCAACAGCATCTGATATAGGTGCCGATCTCAAATGTATGGTTTGTGATTCCTTTACTCAATACAATGAAAATGGAATTGGAGTATCTATTACTAATAATGGATATGCTCAATTAGTTTCTATATTCACTATTAATTCTAATATTGGAATTTATTGCGATACTGGTGGATCTTGTGATCTAACAAATTCAAATTCTTCTTTTGGTAATTATGGTCTATATGCTGTTGGTCTTGGTAGAACAGAATTTACTGGATATGTTAAAAATGCACCGCAAAATTTTGGACCAACAGTAACGAGAACTACAAATGGTGTTGATGCTGGATCTGATAAAGTTACTTTCAGTAATGTGAGGGATTTAACCCCCGAACAAAATTTTAGAAGACCATTTGATGGACAGACTTTATTTTTTGAAATTGATCTAAGTAGATATCCTGAGGCTGATACTACTGGATTGCCTTCTACTATTCTAACATCTCCTATGAAAGATGTTAGAGAAATAAAAGTAAAATCTGGAGGATCTGGATTCAGTGCTGCAACACCACCATCTATGTTAATAGTTGATAAAAATTCTAATTTTTCTCAAATTCCGAAAGGTCCTCAAGGAATTATTGCTGAATTAAGTCCAAATATAGATGAAAATGGGGCAATAACCTCTGTCGATGTTATAAATAGTGGCAGAAATTATCTACCAAATCAAAATTTAGTTGTTTTGGTAGATGGAGTAGATTCTTCAGTTAATACTCCTCAAAATATTTTCAATGTTGAAATTGAGGTTATCTCTCAACCAATTTATTATGCTGTTGATGCTGCAACAGAACCAACAAATACTGGAGAAACCACAGTTACTTTTACTACATTTATTCCATATGAATTGTTTGGTGGTGAAAATGTATCGTTCAAAAGAATTAGTAGAATATTAACAAGTTCTCATTCATTTGAATTTATTGGTACTGGAACAGATATAAATACTGCAACACCCTTTAAAGGTGCTGTTCCGATTAAAGCAAATGAAGTCGTTGCATTAGATGGAGCACAAATTCCATTTACTTCAACAGACCAAAAAGGTAATTTTGATATTGGGGAAGGGTTTCAAGTCAATCAACCAACATCAGTAATCAGAGGAAGAGATTTTAGTAGATCAATACAAGCAGAAGTTACTCCACTCATACTTGCATTAAGGTAATATATGGCAATTGCACCACTTAATAAATTTTTAACTATAGCAGTTCCTGTAGCACCTGGGGAACAATTAATATATTCTACACCAACTGGAGTTTCTGCAATTCTTCTTTATGCTCAAGTTTCAAATGTTGGAGTAAATACATATCCAACAGTAACTTTTACTCATCGCAGAAGAAGCACTGCTTCCAGAACTTTTGGAAATACTAGAAATAATAGGATTATAAAAAACGCAGAAGTTCCTCCAAGCGATTCTTTGATTATTATTGATGGTAGGTTGGTATTAGAAAAAAGTGCAGTAGTTCAAGATTCAATATTAATTGAAGGAACCCAGTCGGGAATTGTATCTGTTACTGGTTGTGATTATGATAACGTTACTGGAGTTACTACTATCACAACAGTAGTCCCTCATAGTTTTAATGTTGGCGATGAGGTCACTATGAGTGGATTGGCATTTACTTGTGCAGGATCTGTTGGCATTACGACAACAATATTTCCATCCCCTCAACAATCTTTTACTGTAGAATCAATCATTGGATCTGTTGGTACTTCAAAGACTTTTGTTACTAATTCTGGAATCGTTTATGATTCTAATACTGGTCTGGGGATAACTCATTATTATAATGGTGGTGGATTAGTAGGTCCTCTTCAAATGGAATTTATTTGTAGCATACTTGAGAATAGTTCATCGTAAGATATATGACTAAAAAATATATAAGTGGTAGAAGTAAAGTAATATCTTTTTCTGGTCTAAGTACAGATAGACACTTGTATCTTAGTGTTGATCAATCTGAACCAAATTTAGGATACCCTGGAGAAAAAAATACTATTGGTATTTCTGGAACTTATTATAAACTTGTAACTATTGATGGTGGTAGTTTATATGATAGGTATTGGATTCCAGAAGCCCCTCAAACTTATTTGAATGGTCTTACTATTTTTGACGAAGACGTTGCTATTATTGCTGGTATTAATAGTGTATCTAAATTAAATTTTATTGGCAATTCTATAAATGCTACAGTTGATTCTACTGGGACTATTTCAACTATCACAGTTTCTGCTCCAGGTGGTCCTGGAAATTTTGTATATACTAGACTTAATAATAGAAATAATACAGATTTTTACGCTACTTCTTTTTTACATTATGATCATGTAAATTCTAGAGTTGGTATTGCTTCTACTTTACCTGCTGTTGGATTTGATGTAAATGATGAAGTTAGATTTCGTTCTCGTTTATTTGATTATGAAAGTAGTTCTGGTAATCCTGGATCTATTTTAACATCTTCTGGTGATGGTGTCCTTTGGGCTGCTCCATATGAGTTAATGTTTCAAGGTACTCAAGGTACTCAAGGTACTCAAGGTGATCAAGGAACTCAAGGAACTCAAGGTGCTCAAGGACTAAGTAATCAAGGTGTTCAAGGTACTCAAGGTCTTCAAGGAACTCAAGGAACTCAAGGTTTAAGTATTCAAGGAACTCAAGGTCTTCAAGGTCTTCAAGGTCAAGCGGGTACTGCTCAAGGTACTCAAGGTATTCAAGGTATTCAAGGACTTCAGGGTATTCAAGGAACTCAAGGACTTCAAGGTTTAAGTATTCAAGGTATTCAAGGTCTTCAAGGTTCCGGTGGTATTCAAGGTCATCAGGGGGTGCAAGGAACTCAAGGTGCCCAAGGTCTTCAAGGTTCCGGTGGTATTCAAGGTCATCAGGGGGTGCAAGGATCTCAAGGTCTTCAAGGTCAAGCGGGTACTGCTCAAGGTACTCAAGGTACTCAAGGTACTCAAGGTACTCAAGGACTTCAGGGACTTCAGGGACCAGCGGGTACTGCTCAAGGTCTTCAAGGTATTCAAGGTCTTCAAGGTGCTCAAGGTACTCAAGGACTTCAAGGTGCTCAAGGTCTAAGTAATCAAGGTATTCAAGGTGATCAAGGAACTCAAGGAACTCAAGGTGTTCAGGGTCAAAGTAACCAAGGTACTCAAAGTACTCAAGGAGCACAAGGAACTCAAGGTACTCAAGGTACTCAGGGTACTCAGGGTCTTCAAGGTCTTCAAGGATCATTAAGTAATTTTCAAGGTACTCAAGGTCTTCAAGGTGATCAAGGAACTCAAGGAACTCAAGGTCTTCAGGGTTTAAGTAATCAAGGTCTTCAAGGTACTCAAGCAAGTCAAGGTACTCAAGGTCTTCAAGGTCTTCAAGGTCTTCAAGGATCATTAAGTAATTTTCAAGGTACTCAAGGACTTCAAGGACTTCAAGGACTTCAAGGTCTTCAAGGTGGAGGTGGACTTCAAGGTATTCAAGGAACTCAAGGAACTCAAGCAACTCAAGGTCTTCAAGGTACTCAAGGTTTAAGTAATCAAGGTGTTCAAGGTGATCAAGGAACTCAAGGAACTCAAGGTGTTCAAGGTTTAAGTAACCAAGGTGTTCAGGGATCATTAAGTAATTTTCAAGGAACCCAGGGCAGACAAGGTGTTCAAGGTTTAAGTAACCAAGGCGCTCAAAGTACTCAAGGTACTCAAGGTGTTCAAGGAACACAAGGTGTTCAAGGTGCTCAAGGAATAAGTAACCAAGGTGCTCAAAGTGCTCAAGGAACACAGGGAAGACAAGGTACTCAAGGACTTCAAGGTACTTCAGGTATTACTGTGTCTTTGAATAATACAATCTCAGATTTGCTTACAATAACTGATGGGGTAGTGTCTGCTGATGATGCTGGGGCAGATAGAATATTTTTCTGGGATGAAAGTCAAGGGAAAGCAACTCATCTCTCTGTTGGTACCGGAATGCAAATTACCGACACTACTTTAAATACTACTATTGCTGCAGGTAAAACTTATACTTTAGATGCAGTAGACAGTGTTAATGATGTAATTTTAAGACTGAGTGATGGTACAAATAATGATGATGTAAAAATAACATCTGGTTCTAATATAACGATTAATCCAGTATCATCTGGGGGATTTACTATTAGTGCAGCATCTCTTGGTACTTTGGGTGGAATTTCTGATGTTACAGTTGTACAAACAAGTTATACTGGAACCAATCCAATTACAGTAACTAAACCAAATGCCACAACTTCCCAAATAAATATTCCTACAACCAGTAATGCATATGGAAAAAGATTCATTTCTCAGTTAAGTCCAACATCAGGTGATGGAAATGATGGTGATATTTGGTATAGAATTGTTTAATATATGTATTTGATATTAATATAAATGTTTTTGAAATAAAGGAGAATATTTATGCTGATAATAAAACATAATGGTAGTTGGAGAACTGTGAGTAATTTATGGGTAAAAAGTAATGTTCAAGATGCAGTATCACCAGTAACAAATACGCGAATAATAACTACTACTCAAAATTTTACGATACCATCTAATGTTATTCAACTTACTATCGAAGTCTATGGTGCTGGGGGTGGTGGTGGTGGACTAACTGCTGAGGTGGAAAGTGGTGCGACAAATTATCCAGGATCTGGAGGTCCTACATTATCTAATCCAAATTTTGGAACAAGTACAGCATTTGGTTTATCTGCAAATAGTGGCCTTGGTGGTGCCGTTGGTGGAATTGGTTCAGTGGGAGTAGGTGGTGGATTTTCTGATCAATTTGGGTGGAATTCTGTGGGGGTATCTGTATCAGGATCCAATGGAAATCCGGGAACACTAGGAGAAAATGGAATCCCAGGAACATCAACAGAACCAATACCACCGCTTGGGGGAACAAGTGGGGATAACACTACTCCATCTGGTGGAACTGGAGGAGATAATAGGGTTATTAAAAATACTGGAACATTAACCCATTATTTCGACAATACTTCTGATGAAGACACATTTATAGATGGTGATGGGGCTACTTTCGTAGGTATAAGTTCTTCTGCTGCGGATGAACTTACTTGCCAAAGCACTGTTTATGGTGTTACTAGTATAATATCTGGAGATGGGATAACTCCATCCGAAGAAATTACCGTAACTTTAAATAGATCAGCTGTTCAATCAATATATGTTGGTTGTCGAGTAGTAATTTCTAACTCTTTGTCTGAGTATAATGGAACATATAATGTAAGTAAAATATTAAGTGATACTCAATTTGTTTATACTGTACCTACTACTCCATCTAATCCAAATGGGGGACCAAATGCGAGAGTTAGTGCAATTCAATTAACTCTATCCCAAAAACATTATTTGGTAACATGGAATGAACCATTTCCAAATAAATCATATACACCGATAATAAAAGATTTATCATCATTTACTGCAGGTGGTCGATACGATTCTCAAATGAGTTTGTGTCACTATGCTTATCTTGAAAAAGAATCTTTTAGAATTCAATTTAAAAGAAGAAATAGTTATACAACATATATACGAAATTTCACGGTTGAAGCAACATGGACTGTTGGACAAAAAAATGCTGGTGGCGGTGGCGGAGGTTATACTAAGGCAATAATGACTAGACAACAATTAATAGATAGTGGTACATATATTCCAGGATCAACACATCAAATTCGCGTTGGGGTGGGTGGAACTGGTGGAGGTAAAGATATTCAAGGTAATCCTTTACCCGGAGTATCTGCAGGACAAAATGGTTCTAATGGATTTGTAAAAATAACATGGATTGTTCCCCCAACACCAATTCCTTCATCATGGAGACAAGTACAACAACAATATATAAAGTCTGATGGACAATGGAAACAAGTTGTATGAAAAAGACACTTTATACAAACACAGTCTTATAGTAATTTTCCTATTGAATGTTACTATCTTATTCTTGCTGATAGAAAGTAGATCGCGCTTGACACGGGTGACTGACTGTGCTATGATACTTGGGTAATCAAAGGACGATAGAATGCAAGACGAGTACCTCACACGATGCGTTGTTGATCCGATTAAACGAACAGTGTATCTGTATTCTAGTGAGGGGACAGAAAAACAAGTGACTTGTGATACTGTTGATGAATTTATGAATGTTCTAGAGTTTGTTCGTGATTCATTGGATGAAGATACACTCTCGTATGCAAATCCACTCTGAAACTAAAATCGACTTTTAAATCCATTTTAGGTCGAAAAAAATTCCGGCAAAAATTCTCACACGATACTTTTTTTAAAAATGAATCCTTATCGTATTAACTATAAAGCACTTAAACAAGAATCAGTGAAAACAACACCGGAGAACGTAAAGGAAGCAAATGAAGGACTATTCTATTCTAAAATGAATCTTCCTCAGGCAGCAAAACATTGTGGAATGAGTGAGAAAGAGATGCGCTTAACATTTTTTGAGTATCTTAAGTATAATCCTATGACTTATCAACACTAAATAATCAAAAGTAATAGGAATATTACTATGAAATATAGAATTGATGCCGCATATGTCTGGTATAATCGCGGAAAACAAATTGTTCTTATGTATTTCATAAGCGGTATTCCATTCACTTTTGATGAGTTACCAGATGATTCATTATTTGATTTAGAACTCATCAAACTAGCAGACAATGAAAGACGTTATGAACCAGAAGATTTGTATCAAGCATCATATTACTTAATGCTTGAAGAATGTCACCCTTTGCTTTATGAGTTGGATTTAGAAAATCCAGAGTGTTTGCCTAGTGATTAATTTTTGCCCTTGTAACTCAGTGGTAGAGTGCGATACTTGTAATATCGAAGACGTTGGTTCAAATCCAATCGGGGGCTTGAGTTCTATAGAACTCCAATGCATTATAACTTGGAATTATGTTTAGTAATGGAGTAAAACCATTAATATAAAACTTTGGTATTGTGAAGGAATGAAGCAGTGGCGTTGGACCCTCACAGACAACTCAAGACCAATCCGTAAGCAAGAATCTGGACAACAACCATTTCTCCGTGATGCTATGAACGACGTAGCAAATACTGTAGAATATATGATGAAATGCAAACAAAGTGAGTAGAAATACTCACTAATAATATAGATAGTGAGACACTGTTAATATAAAAATGAATTCTTTTAATTCTTTAGAAGTTTCTTTCATTCTTTTATTATCATTTTTGATAGTGTCTCAATTTCAGAAATTAAAATAATTCTTATGCCTCAATTCATTATATTTTTAGTTACTCTTGCTATAATATCTACAATAGAACTATATACCGAACTTATTATTTTCAATACAACAATTTAAGAATATCTATAATTCACTATATTAACCCTCTTAAGAGGGTTTTTTTGTATGATAAATAATCTATAACGGAACTATAAGCATAATAAAATGGGTCTTTCTAGATTAGAAAATTTTATCAAATCAGTTCGTGGAACAATTATATACGTAGATCCTAACAGTTTAGATTCTACTGATAGTATTGAAAATCAAGGTAATTCTTTAACCAGACCTTTTAAAACTATTCAAAGAGCTCTGATTGAAGCATCAAGATTTTCTTACCAAAGTGGATTAAACAACGATAAGTTTGCTAGAACTACTATTTTACTATATCCTGGAGATCATATTGTAGATAATAGACCTGGAGTTATACCGGGAGTATCTGCTATATCTGAATTTACCTTACAATCTAATTTTGACTTAAATGATCCATTAAATGAACTTTATAAATTTAATAGTGTTTATGGTGGAGTAGTTGTACCCCGTGGAACATCTATTGTTGGATTAGACCTCAGGAAAACTAAAATAAGACCAAAATATGTACCAGATCCTTCAGATGATAATATTGATAGATCTTGTATTTTTAGAGTAACTGGTGGATGCTATTTTTGGCAGTTTTCAATTTTTGATGCAGACCAAAATGATTTTTGTTATATTGATTATAGTAGCACTACTTCTACTCCAAATTTTTCGCACCATAAACTTTCTGCTTTTGAATATGCTGATGGAGTCAATAACGTATCCTCCTATCAGAGAACAGACCTTGAAATGTATTATGAAAAAATAGGTCTTGGATATGGACCATCTTCAGGTAGAGAAATATTAAATGACTATCCAAGTTCTTTATTGGACATAGAACCAAAAATAGATGAATATAGAATCGTTGGATCAACAGGGGAAAGTTCTGTAATTTCTAGTATTTCTGCGTCAAGTAATACTATAACAGTTACTCTTTCTTCTGAAATTTTTGGTTTAGAAGTAGATACTCCTATTCGCGTTTCTGGAGTATCCCCAAGTATTTGTAATGGAAATTATGTTGTTTTTGAAAAAATAAGTAATACTCAATTTAAATATAAAGCATCTTCTACACCATCCCCATCACCAACAGTTACTGGGGCATCTACAGTAACTCTTGCATTGGATACTGTAAATTCAGCTTCTCCATACATTTTTAATATTTCTCTTAGATCTGTTTTTGGAATGTGTGGTCTTCTTGCTGATGGAAGTAAGGCTCTTGGGTTTAAGTCTATGGTTGTGGCTCAATTCACTGGAATTGGATTACAAAAAGATGATAATGCTTTTGTAGTCTATAGTGAAAGTTCCGGGACTTATGTTGGAAATGAAACTGCAGGTAATGAAAATATTAGTACAAACTCTAGAGCAATATTTAAACCAAGTTATAGAAATTTCCATATTAAATGTATAAATGATGCATTTATACAAAATGTCTCTATTTTTGCGATTGGATATGCTGAACAATTTGTAGTTGAATCTGGCGGAGATCAATCAATTACTAATTCAAATTCTAATTTTGGCGCAAAAGCACTGATTGCATCTGGATTTAGGTCAAATGCTTTTTCTCAGGATGATTGTGGGTATATTACTCATATCATACCACCAAAAGAAATAACAACAAAAGAGAATGCAATTGAATTTTATTCTATTGATATATCAAAAACAAAATCAGTAGCAAATAATGCTAGATTATATCTTTATAGTCAGACAAATAAGGATATTCCCCCAGATAATGTTCTTCAAGGATATAGAATTGGTGCAAAACCAATTGATAAATTAAATGTTGTTATTAGTGGTGTTGAAAAAAGCGCGACAATAACAATTCCAGAAACATCAAATTCATATGAGAAAGTCTCATATGTTTCTCAAAGTTCTGGAATCAATTCTATTTCGAGCAATACTTTAACTCTTACAGAAAATCATTCTTTTTCCACCGGAGAAACAGTAAGAGTTTTAAGTAATAATGGACATCTTCCTGATGGATTAATTCCTAATACAGTTTATTATGCAATTAATGCATCATCTAATACTATTAAATTAGCAAAAACACAAAGTGATGCTATCATAGGCGATGCAATAACAATTAATAATAGGGGGGGAGAATTATCAATTGCAAGTAGAGTATCTGATAAGAATTCTAATGATATTGGACATCCCATTCAATGGGATGATTCGAATAAGCAGTGGTATATTAGTGTGGAAGGTCCAAATGATATTTACACTGCAGTAAGTCCTCTTACCATACCTTCAACTTCTAGAACTTACATTAAACGTAAAGGTGATGATAGAAATTCTATAGATACTATCTATAGACTAAGATATGTAATACCTAAAGATTTGGGTGGATCTTATGCAAAACCTCCTAGTGATGGTTATATTATTCAAGAATCTAATAGCACTATTGGTAAAAATAATACAGAAATAACGAAATATTTTGATCACACTGGATCTACATCAATTTCTAATCGTAATGAATTAAGAAACTTTAGATTTATTTCAAATGCAACTTGGTCTTCTAATGTGGCAAGTATTACTACAGAACTTCCTCATAATTTAAGGATTGGTGATCAGATTGAAATATTAAACGTAACTAGTACGAATAATATTTCCGGACAAAAAAATGATGGATATAATGGAACTTTTGACATTGTTAGTATTAGTAGTTCTAAGAATTTTTCAGTAAATTTATCTTCTAATCCAGGTACTTTTACTAATAATACTCAAAGCAGAACTACTTCTTTGCCGTATTTTAAGAGAAAAAAATATAATAATGTTTATTATATTTATAGAGTTGATGAATATCAAAACTATATTGAAAACAAACAAGATGGAATTTATTATCTAACAGTTCTAAACTCTTCAAACAATCCTGTAGATTCTCCATTTAATCAAGAGAAATTCTCTCAACCAGTTAAAGAACTTTATCCACAAACAAATAGAGATTATCCAATTTCTGATCCAAATGAGACGAAATGTTTTGCAGTATCCTCTCCAATAGGACAAGTTGTTGTTGATGATGTCCAAAGCAGTATTACTAAGGAAACAGTTTCTAAAATATTATTAGATAGTGGTTCTGGGATAGGAATTACTAATATAATTTCAAGTAGTGCAACAACTCACGAAATTTATACTTCGATTGATCATGGTCTTGGTAGAATTACAAAACTGGAATATGTTAATAGTAGTGAAAAGGGAGTTAATTATTCTGAAGGAACTTTTTATAATGCAACATTAGTTGGATTTGCGGGATCCACTACTGGAAGTGGAGCAACATTAAAAGTTGTTACTAATAGTAGTGGAAATGTAACTCAGTTTAAGATTATGGATGGGGGAAGTGCGTATGGTATTGGAAACACTTTCTCTGTAGTAGGAATAGCAACAACTACAGGGCACGTTCCTGTTGTATTAAGAGTTGCTGCAATTTCAAATAGTGTTGGTGATGTGGTTAGAATTTCTGGAATTACTTCAGAAAGAACTAAAGGATACAATACTTTATACCGAATTTCCAATATTACTAATGGATCTTCAAGGAGATTTACTGCAATTTCTTTTGATTCAGTTGCTAATCATAACACAACTGGAATAGGGACAGTAGTTACTGGAAATTCTTTTGTTTATGATTGCGGAAAATCTCTTTCTGTGTCCAGTATTGCTTATAATAATGTTACCGGACTTGCTACTGTAACTACTTCTACTAATCACGATTTTTATGCAAATAATAAAGTAAAAATTGTTGGAGCATCTAATAGTTTTTATAATGGAGATTTTATAGTAAAAGAAAAAGTCACATCTACAAGTTTTATTCTTAATGTTGGAGTGAGTACTAATGTACCTGCAGTTTCCGGTACAATTTATGCATATCCTTTGGGTGTAACTTCAAATGATGGTGAAATCACTCCTAATTATGAAAACTTAAGTGGAAGAATGGTTCCAATTTCCTTTGGAATTACTGCTACACTTTCTGCTCAACTTTCATCAAGTACAACTACCAATTTTAGTTCTATTACTAGTATTGGAAATTTGGATATTAATGTTGGGGATTATTTTCAGGTTGATGATGAAATAATTCAAGTTAGAAAAATAACTTTTACTGGAACTCCTCCATATTTAAGTAGTATTGATATTCAGCGTGGTGTTTTAGGAACAAAGGCATCAATTCACGCAAGTGGATCTATACTTAGACAAATTCTCATCAAACCAGTTGAGATGCGAAGACATTCTATTATTCGTGCTTCTGGACATACTTTTGAGTACGTTGGGTTTGGTCCAGGTAATTATTCTACTGCTTTTCCTGAAAAACAAACACGTCAAATTACAGGAACTGAAGAATTATTATCACAAGCGACTAAAAGGGAAGGTGGTGCTACTTTCTACACTGGTATGAATGATAAAGGAACATCATACAGTGGAAATAAAAAAACAAGTACTTTAAGTGGAATAGAAGAAATAATTGATAGTCCAGTTCATACTGTTACTGGAGAAGATATTGGTAATCTTCCTAACATAAATCTTATCAATTCTGTTGAAGGTAATTTTACAAGATCAATATCAGTTGATGGTGGTCCTGATGGAAATGTAATTTCAGAATTTAAAGGACCTGTTGTATTCAACGAGAAAGTTACTTCATTATCAACAAAAGGATTTGAAGTAAATTCCCTGTTTATACAAGGAGAAAATACGGTCTCTAGAAAATATACTTCTGGCGAAACAGAACCAACAGTTGCAGGAAATCCTGGAGATGTACAATATAATTCTAATCCAACTAGTACCGATTACTTTGGTTGGGTTTATACAAAAAATAATGAGTGGAAAATATTTGGTAAAATAGGATCAATTGAAGATCTACTTGGAGTTGGAGTTGGTACCGAAGGAGGATATGTTGGATTTACCAGTACAATCAATTTTAAAGGAACCAATATTACTGTTACTCCACAATTTAATTCTTCTACTGGGATTTCTACTTTTACCTTTACTGGATTGAGTACTGCTCAAATATTGAATAATCATACTCTAACCGGATCTTCTGGTAATAGATGGACAGTTGTTCCTACTATTTCCAATTCTGGTGTTGTAGAGTTTGGAAAAGTTGTTGATTTTCATAATGTAGGAACAAGTACTACTGATTATACCTTTAGACTTGAAAATGGAACTGCGGGAATATTAACTGCATATGGAGATTTAAAAGTTATTGAAGATCCTTTAAGAACTTCAACGACCAATGGAAACATTGAATTGGGAGGAAGTCTAGGATTTATAACTCCAAGTGATAAGTATATTGATTTATATACCAATTCTGGTGCAACAAATTATACAACTTATATTAGATTGCTGAATAGTGATGGAACTTCTCAAAAAAATGCTATTACTGCAACATATGGAGGAGACGTAAAATTACATTATGATAATTCTGAAAAACTATCCACACTTACTGATGGAGTATCTATAACAGGAAAAGTGACTGCTACTTCTGCAGTTGTAGGTTCTGCTGTAACAATTAATTCTTCTGGTTTAAATGTTACTGGTGTTGTAACTGCAACTACATTTGATGGAAATGCAACCAGTTCTACATATTCTAAGACCATTCCACAGAATTCAAAGACATCTGCCTACATTTTAGGTTCTTCTGATTCTGGAAAACATATTTCAATTACTACTGGAGGAGTTACTGTTCCTGCAAATGTTTTTTCTACTGGGGATACTATTGCAATTTTTAATAATTCTACTTCTAATCAAACAATCACTCAAGGATCAAATGTAATACTTCGTCTTGCTGGAACAGCATCTACTGGAAATAGAACTCTGGCTCAATATGGAGTATGTAATATACTTTGTGTTTCTGGAATATCAACTACATTTGTAATTTCTGGTTCTGGACTGAGTTGATTTAAAAAATTAAATAATTCTTTTAATATTAATTAAATAAATATATAAAAGAATTATTTAAGGAAATGGCAGTTCCGTCAGTCAATATTGTAATAGAAAGGGGTACAGATTATCAAGAGGTTTTTACTGTTAATAATCCTGATGGATCCCCTTTAGATTTGACTGGTCACACGGGAGTATCGAAGATTAAAAAACATCCAGAATCAATTAATTCTACATCTTTTAATGTTGGAATTGTTTCTGCTGCTGGACAAGTGATTGTTTCTCTTGCAAATACAATTACTTCTAATTTAAATCCAGGAAGGTATTATTATGATGTAATTGTTATTTCTTCCATTGGTAAAAAAACAAAAGTTGTTGATGGTATGGTGATAGTAAATCCTACAGAATCTCTATAATGCCTTCAGTTTCTCTCGGAAGCACTGGATATAACATAGTTGTTGGATCATCCCCACAAATTTCTGTGGGAACAACTTCTCTACACCAAGAGATTAATAAGGTTACAATTGGGTATTCTCCTTCATTAAAAGCAACAAGAGAATCTAATAGTTTGCAGGGGATTCAGGGTGTTAGTGGTTCTGGTGGAGGACAAGGATCTCAAGGACTTCAGGGAACACAAGGTACGCAAGGTGTTCAGGGTATACAAGGATCTTTAAGTAATTTTCAGGGAACTCAAGGTGTTCAAGGAACACAAGGAACACAAGGGATACAAGGCACTCAAGGACTAAGTAATCAAGGAATACAAGGTACTCAAGGTACTCAAGGTATTAAAGGAACTGAAGGTGATCAAGGGGCACAAGGTGATCAAGGGGCACAAGGTATTCAAGGAACACAAGGTACTCAAGGTGTTGGTATTCAAGGTACTCAAGGCGTTGGTATTCAAGGTGATCAAGGTGTTCAAGGTGTTCAAGGATTAAGTAATCAAGGGTCTCAAGGACTTCAAGGAACTCAAGGAACTCCGGGTGTTGGTAGTCAAGGAACCCAAGGTGTTCAGGGTTTTAGTGGAGAATATGGATCCCAAGGTACTCAAGGTGTTCAAGGTGTTCAAGGTCTAAGTAATCAAGGTATTCAAGGAACACAAGGTACTCAAGGAACTGAAGGTGATCAAGGGGCACAAGGTGTTCAAGGAACACAAGGTACTCAAGGTGTTCAAGGTGTTCAAGGTCTAAGTAATCAAGGTATTCAAGGTATTCAAGGAACACAAGGTACTCAAGGAACTGAAGGTGAACCAGGAACACAAGGTACTCAAGGTGTTCAAGGTCTAAGTAACCAAGGAACTCAAGGAACTCAAGGAACACAAGGTGTTCAAGGCGTTCAAGGTTTTAGTGGAGAATATGGATCCCAAGGTACTCAAGGTACTCAGGGTACTCAAGGTGTTGGCACTCAAGGAACTCAAGGTGTTCAAGGTTTTAGTGGAGAATATGGATCTCAAGGTACTCAAGGCACTCAAGGTATTCAAGGTCTAAGTAATCAAGGAATACAAGGTATTCAAGGTACTCAAGGAACACAAGGTACTCAAGGTGTTCAAGGTCTAAGTAATCAAGGAACACAAGGTGTTCAAGGAACTGGAGGTGATCAAGGAATACAAGGAACTCAAGGTCTAAGTAACCAAGGAATACAAGGTGTTCAAGGAACACAAGGTATTCAAGGTGTTGGTATTCAAGGCACTCAAGGTGTTCAAGGTCTAAGTAATCAAGGAACACAAGGTACGCAAGGTGTTCAAGGTCTAAGTAATCAAGGAATACAAGGAATACAAGGTACTCAAGGTGTTCAAGGACTAAGTAACCAAGGAATACAAGGCACTCAAGGACTAAGTAATCAAGGAATACAAGGTACTCAAGGTATTAAAGGAACTGAAGGTGATCAAGGGGCACAAGGTGTTCAAGGAACACAAGGTACTCAAGGTGTTGGTATTCAAGGTACTCAAGGCGTTGGTATTCAAGGTACTCAAGGCGTTGGTGCTCAGGGAGCACAAGGTACTCAAGGATTAAGTAATCAAGGAATACAAGGTGTTCAAGGTACTCAAGGTACTCAAGGTATTCAAGGTACTCAAGGCGTTGGTGCTCAGGGAGCACAAGGTACTCAAGGACTAAGTAACCAAGGAATACAAGGTGTTCAAGGAACACAAGGTACCCAAGGTGTTGGTACTCAAGGTACTCAAGGTATTCAAGGCGTTGGTACTCAAGGAACCCAAGGTGTTCAGGGTTTTAGTGGAGAATATGGATCCCAAGGTACTCAAGGTATTCAAGGCGTTGGTACTCAAGGAACCCAAGGTGTTCAGGGTTTTAGTGGAGAATATGGATCCCAAGGTACGCAAGGTGTTCAAGGTCTAAGTAATCAAGGAACACAAGGTATTCAAGGAACTGGAGGTGATCAAGGAATACAAGGAACTCAAGGTGTTCAAGGTCTAAGTAATCAAGGGACACAAGGTATTCAAGGAACTGGAGGTGATCAAGGAATACAAGGTACTCAAGGTGCTCAAGGACTAAGTAACCAAGGAATACAAGGCATTCAAGGAACTGGAGGTGATCAAGGAATACAAGGAACTCAAGGTGTTCAAGGTATTCAAGGTCTAAGTAACCAAGGAACACAAGGTGTTCAAGGAACACAAGGTACTCAAGGTGTTCAAGGTGTTCAAGGTTTAAGTAATCAAGGTGTTCAAGGAACTGGAGGTGACCAAGGAATACAAGGAACCCAAGGTGTTCAAGGTGTTCAAGGTTTAAGTAATCAAGGTATTCAAGGGATTCAAGGTCCTATAGGACTTAGAGGTCCTCGTGGAGATTTCCAAGGAACTCAAGGTGTTCAAGGTGATCAGGGTGTTCAAGGCGTTCAAGGTGTTCAGGGTTTAAGTAATCAGGGAACACAAGGTGTTCAGAGTGCTCAAGGAACTCAAGGTATTCAAGGTATTCAAGGTATTCAAGGTCTAAGTAACCAAGGTACTCAAGGAACTCAAGGAACACAAGGTATTCAAGGAACACAAGGTGTTCAAGGTGTTCAAGGTGCTCAAGGAACTCAAGGAATACAAGGTATTCAAGGAACTCAAGGTGTTCAAGGTGTTCAAGGTGTTCAAGGTTTAAGTAACCAAGGTACTCAAGGAACTCAAGGAATACAAGGTATTCAAGGAACTCAAGGTGTTCAAGGTTTAAGTAACCAAGGTACTCAAGGTGTTCAAGGAACTCAAGGAACTCAAGGAATACAAGGTGTTCAAGGTGATCAAGGTGTTCAAGGAACTCAAGGTGTTCAAGGTTTAAGTAACCAAGGTACTCAAGGAACACAAGGTGTTCAAGGAACACAAGGTGTTCAAGGAACACAAGGCGTTCAAGGTTTAAGTAACCAAGGTACTCAAGGAACACAAGGTGTTCAAGGAACACAAGGTGTTCAAGGAACACAAGGCGTTCAAGGTACTCAGGGAGTTGGATCTCAAGGTACTCAAGGAACACAAGGAACTCAAGGTGTTCAAGGTGATCAGGGTGTTCAAGGCGTTCAAGGTGTTCAGGGTTTAAGTAATCAAGGAACTCAAGGAACTCAAGGAACTCAAGGAACTCAAGGAAGACAAGGAACACAAGGTGCTCAAGGTACTCAAGGAATTCAAGGGACTCAAGGTGTCCAAGGTTTAAGTAACCAAGGTACTCAAGGTGTTCAAGGTTTAAGTAATCAAGGAACACAAGGAACACAAGGTGCTCAAGGTCTTCAAGGAATTCAAGGTACTCAAGGTGTCCAAGGTTTAAGTAATCAAGGAACTCAAGGAACTCAAGGAAGACAAGGAACACAAGGTGCTCAAGGTACTCAAGGAATTCAAGGTACTCAAGGTGTCCAAGGTTTAAGTAATCAAGGAACTCAAGGAACTCAAGGAACTCAAGGAAGACAAGGAACACAAGGTGCTCAAGGTACTCAAGGAATTCAAGGTACTCAAGGTGTCCAAGGTTTAAGTAACCAAGGAACACAAGGTGCTCAAGGTACTCAAGGAATTCAAGGTACTCAAGGTGTCCAAGGTTTAAGTAACCAAGGAACACAAGGTGCTCAAGGTCTTCAAGGAACGCAAGGAACTCAAGGTGTTCAAGGTACTCAAGGAATTCAAGGTGTTGGATCTCAAGGAACACAAGGTACTCAAGGTACTCAAGGAAGACAAGGTACTCAAGGTGTTCAAGGTTTAAGTAATCAAGGAACACAAGGTACTCAAGGTACTCAAGGAAGACAAGGTACTCAAGGTGTTCAAGGTTTAAGTAATCAAGGAACACAAGGTGCTCAAGGTCTTCAAGGAACGCAAGGTGTTGGATCTCAAGGAACACAAGGTACTCAAGGTACTCAAGGAAGACAAGGTACTCAAGGTGTTCAAGGTTTAAGTAATCAAGGAACACAAGGTACTCAAGGTACTCAAGGAAGACAAGGTACTCAAGGAGTTCAGGGTCTTCAAGGAACACAAGGAGTTGGATCACAAGGTGCTCAAGGTGCTCAAGGAAGACAAGGTACTCAAGGTGTTGGATCACAAGGTGCTCAAGGTGTTGCTGGTCCGGTAGCAGGTTCTGCAAATCAAATTGTTTATAAGGATAGTTCAAATAATTCTACAGGTTCTAACAGTCTTACATATACTGGAGCAGTATCCGGTGTTGGTACTGTGGGAATCGGTACTATTATTGATATTGTTCATTATGATACTTTAAATTCAGGTACTCTTTCTTGGGAAGGTTCTGCAGGACAATTATTCTCAATCACCAATAATCTTACTTCAGGTTCTATTTTCTCTGTTAATGATGTTTCTGGTATTCCAAGTATTGATGTAGATGCAAATGGCACTATTGAATTAGCACCTTATGGTGGTAATGTTCTTATTGGTTCTGTATCAGCAACAGGAACAGCATCACAACCACTTCAGGTCACTGGTGGTGTTTATGTTTCTGGTAATCTTGGAATTGGTGTTACTAATCCATTAGATAAACTTCACGTTTCTGGAACAATAAATGCCACCTCAGATATAAGTCTTGGTGGAGAATTAAATTTATATGGAGTGAATAATAAGTTTGTTGACTTCTATACTAATTCGGGGCAAGCAGCACACTTAAGACTAGTTGACTCAGGAAGCACATCATTCCATGTTGGAGTTAGAATGGTTCGTGATGGTGCTACTGAACTTTATCATAATAATGCAATTAGAGTTACAACAACTTCAACTGGACTTTATGCTGGTGGAGCAACATTAGGATCTACTGTTGGAAATAATTTAACCCTCGGAGAATTCTATCATAATAATGGAAATAATTCTTATCTTAGAATAGTATCTACTAGAAATAGCACTGCACAAAATTGGACAGGAAGTTCTACAAAAATTGTTAATGTAACTGATGTAACTACTCAAGGATATATTGAGTTTAATCCTAATGGTGCTCAATATGGACTAGCATTTGGACAAGGTTCTTCAGAATACGTTAGAATATTAGATGGTGGTAATGTTGGAAGAGGATTAACAAATCCAGGACAAAAACTAGATGTATCGGGTTCCATAAGAGCATCATCACAACTTATATCAACAGTAGCAACAGGAACAGCACCATTAACAGTATCATCAACTACTCTTGTAACCAACTTAAATGCTGACCTACTTGATGGAAAAAATACAGGAACATCAGGTAATACTATTCCATTACTTGATGGTGCTAATACTTGGAGTGGAAATCAGACATTCAGCACTCAAATAATATCAACCAGAGCAAACTCAACAACAACTGGTGAAGGGCAAATATTCCTGAATGGTACAACAGGTAACAGAATTGATTTTTCTGTTGCGGGTGTTGCTGCTCCTGCAACAACTACAAGAAGTGTTGGAACTAAGTTAGTTCTATATCCTGGAGTAACTGCTTCTAATGTTGATTTTGCACTTGGTATTGATAGCTCTACTATGTGGTATTCTGTTAATACTACTACATCACAATTTAGGTGGTATGCAGGAACTACTAATATTGCTACTTTAACTGGTGCTGGAAACTTTAGTGCGACTGGAAGTATTACAGGAAATACAATTGTAAAATCCGGTGGAACCTCATCTCAATTTTTAAAGGCAGATGGTTCTGTAGATAGTAATTCATATATCACAACGGGATCTGTCGGTAACGGAACTTTAACAATAGCAGTTTCTGGAACTGGTATAGGTTTAAGTGGTTCAACAACATTTACTGCTAATCAGAGTGGTAACACTACTTTTACTGTAACTTCCAATGCAACTTCAGCAAACACAGTATCTACTATAGTTGCTCGTGATTCTTCAGGTAACTTTGTTGCGGGAACAGTAACAGCCTCCGTTCAGGCTAGAACTGCAGTTACTACTTGGAGAGATCATAGTTTATCTGCATTTACAGATGCTCCAGTTATTTCAAGAGCAAATACGGAAGATAATTGGATTTATTGTGATATAGCAAATGCACAGTGGGGAATTTATCATAGAAACATAGATAGTGCTCTCGCTGTATCTGGACAACCATCGTTACCTGCAAATAGTATTGCTTTTATTGGAAACAATAATTTAACTTCATATATTGAACTTAGTACTGGAAATATCTATTCTATTGGTAATATTTCATCTAATACATTAACCTCTAGAGTAGCAACAGGAACTGCTCCATTAACAGTAGCATCAACAACTCTTGTAACCAACTTAAATGCTGACCTACTTGATGGTATCAATTCTGGAAGTTTTTATAGATCTGATACTAGCAATACTGCATCTGGTGGAGTATTTAGATTTAGGTCTGCAGATTCAGTTGATGTAACAAATACCGGTGAGGTTAATGGTCTTCAAGTATATCAAAATAATGCAAGCACAGATGCATTAATGTCCTTCCACGTATCAGGAGATTTTGCTTGTCACTTTGGATTGAGTGGTGGATTAAATGATTTGGTTGTTGGTGGATGGAGTATGGGCGCAAATGAATATAGAATTTGGCATGAAGGAAGCGACACTACTCTTGTAGCGTCACTCAGAGCAAACAGAAATATCACTGGTGGTGGAACAATAACAGTTGATGCTTCTTATAATGTTCGTTGGGCATCAAGATTTATTGTAATCTCAAATGGTGTGGGTAGTAATTTTTCAACTAATGGATATTTTGATATAGATTGTCCAACCTCAGGAACAATTACTGGCGTTGGAGGTGCAGCAAACCAAACCGCAACTGCTTCTGGTATTCCTCTCCCTGCTTGGCATGCAATTTATTATATTCTTCCGATTGGTTCTTCTAACGGATCACTTGCTGCAAACTTCCGTGTTGCTTCATATACATCAAATTCAAATATTCCACGCAACTGGGTGTTAATTTGTGTAAGAAATGGTGATAATAATGTAGTATCATTTAATAATGGTATTAATTTACGGGGTGGTGAGAGTATGGACTCCGTTATGCAAGATGAGGCAAATACTGCCAATACTCTTGTAAGAAGAGACGGTTCTGGAAACTTTAGTGCCGGTACTATTACTGCTACATTATCTGGCAATGCTTCCACATCAACTACTTTACAAACAACAAGAACTATTTGGGGACAGAACTTCAATGGTAGTGCTAACGTTACTGGAGCATTAAGTTCAGTAAGTACCATAACATTTACTGCAGAAGCATCTGATGCTGCATCAATTGGACCAACAATTTCAAGCAACCAAACTGCTTTTGATTTTAACTTAGCAGATGATAATAATAATGACTTGTGGAGATGGAGATTTACTCCTTCAGGAAGTACTGTTTATAATGCAATGACGCTAACTCCAACTGCTAACGGAGTTTCAAACTTAGCAGTTGCTGGTACTGTATCTGGTACACAACTTATATCAACAGTAGCAACAGGAACAGCACCATTAACAGTATCATCAACTACTCTTGTAACCAACTTAAATGCTGACCTACTTGATGGAAAAAA
>Ga0209704_1000035_pt1 | contig 23774 bp, 31 predicted proteins | sample PPLLaktember2015_FD_187258 | JGI IMG/M metagenome (GOLD analysis project Ga0209704, IMG submission 187258) | Freshwater sediment microbial communities from Prairie Pothole Lake near Jamestown, North Dakota, USA - PPLs Lake P7 Core (6) Depth... | ecosystem: Environmental > Aquatic > Freshwater >... | reverse complement strand
TGATGGTAAAGGTTATTGGAGGATTACTCACTGTTCCTTTTGCTATCAAACTTAAACTTTGGGATGTTTTATTTTTATGTGCATTTTTTGGGTTTAGTGAAATATCAAAACTCATGCAACTTTTTTTAGTTTCTTAATCCATCATCTTACAAAGATTCTAATTATAAAAAAATATTGTCTTATTTAACTCATGAATGCACATAGAGATCTATTTTTGAAACCAAAAGAATTAAAAAATTTTTTACTGGATAAAAAATTTTTAGCAGTTAATGGATACCATGATTCTTCTTTTACTTTTATAGATAAAAATGGAGATATAAGAATATTCGAATTAGAAAGATTTTGTAAAAAAAGATATGCTGCTTTTAATAAGAGAGCAGAACTTGATGGAGCGAATTATTCTATAGACGATAAATGTAGACATCAATTTCTAACTTATTTGAAAATTCATTTAATTGAAGAACCAGAAATTATATTGCATAGTGAATTGGATGATTATGATATAACTTTTCTTCTAAAATATTTTCCCAGAGCACAATTTGCATCAATGGGACATCATATATCTCACTGTGCGGGAGCATATTTTCAAAGTGGATTTAGTAAAGAATGTCTTGTAATGTCACTTGATGGTGGAGGAATGGATTATCAAACTTCGAGTGAAATGTCTTTGAGAAGTTACAGTATGTATCTTTTTTCTAAAGAAGAGTTTATTACCTTAGGTCACACAAATCTTGAAAATGAACCATTCATATTTAATCCAGGAATTTATCAATATTTTGGAAACTTTGTTAAAGAAATAAACAAGGGAAATAATGGTGATCTGGATCAAAAATCTTCTTTAGCATATGCAGGTAAAATAATGGGTCTTTCTGCTTATGGAAAAGTTAGACAAGAATGGGTTTCTCCAATAGAAAAATTTTATAAGCAGCATCCAATAGTTCATTGGTCATGTATAGGACCATCTTTAGAGGAAATGTCTAAAGAAATGGGAGTAGAACTTTTTACTGATTGTTTCAGTGGACAAGATTCTTATGATCTTGCTGCAACAAATCAATATGTATTTGAGAATTTATGTTTCTCCCTTATAAAACCATACATTGAAAAGTATAATTTAGACTTGGTATTTTCTGGTGGATGTGCTTTAAATGTTATCTTCAATCAAAAGTTGAAAGAATACTTAGAATCAAAGGGATTGAAGTTGTATGTTCCGCCAAACCCAAATGATTGTGGTTTATCTCTGGGGCATTTTACTTATTATCAAACTTTAGATATTAGTTTGTCTCCTTATTGTGGATTTGATATTTTAGATAGAGATAAAATACCATATTATTATCAGCAATATCAAGATAGAGTTGAATATACTACAATTACTAGAATAGTTGATTTAATTAAAGATGGAAAGATTGGTGGAATAATTGTAGGATATTCTGAAGTTGGTCCTAGAGCATTGGGGAATAGAAGTATTATTTGTGATCCTTCTATTCCAGATATGAAATATATTATCAATTCCAAAGTGAAATTTAGAGAATGGTTTAGACCCTTTGCACCAGTTTGTAGAGAAGAAGATAAAGATTTATATTTTGATAATGCATATCCATCAGAGTATATGAGTTTTGCTCCAACAGTAAAAGAAGAATATAAAAATGTATTTCCTTCAATTACTCACGAGGATGGAACAGCAAGACTTCAAACAGTAACTAAAGAACAGCATTCTTTGTTTTATGAAATCCTAACAGAGTTGTCTAATAGACAATATCCTGCTATGATTATGAATACTTCTTTTAATATTAGGGGAAAACCTATACTAACTACAGTTGAAGATGCATTTTATGTATTAGAAAATACAGAATTAGATTTTATTGTTGTTGAAAATTTATTATTTACAAAATGAAAGTTGCGTTAATTACTGGAATAACAGGGCAAGATGGATCATATCTTGCCGAACTTCTTTTAGAAAAGGGATATGATGTGCATGGTATTGTTCGTAGATCTTCCTTGATCAACACTAATCGCATTGATCATATTTACGATAAAATTAAACTTCATTATGGAGATCTAACTGATTCTACAAACCTTGTAAGAGTCATTCAGCAAGTTCAACCTGATGAGATTTATAATCTTGGTGCTCAAAGTCATGTAAAAGTTTCTTTTGAGATGCCAGAATATACTGGTATGGTTGATGGATTAGGAACTCTTCGTATTCTTGAAGCAGTTCGTCTTCTAGGAATGGAAGAGAAAACAAGAATATATCAAGCATCTACATCGGAGATGTTTGGTAAAGTTCAGGAGATTCCTCAAAAAGAAACTACTCCATTTCATCCTCGTTCACCATATGGATGCGCAAAGGTTTATGGATACTGGATTACAAAAAACTATCGTGAGTCCTATGGGATGTATGCTTGTACTGGAATTCTTTTTAATCATGAATCTCCTCGTCGTGGAGATACCTTCGTAACCAAAAAGATTACCAATGCTTTTCGTAAGATGTCAGAAGGAAAGCAAACAGTACTTCAATTGGGTAATCTCAATGCAAAACGTGACTGGGGACACGCTAAAGACTTTGTAGAAGCAATGTGGTTAATGCTTCAGCAAGATGTTCCAGAAGATTATGTAATTGCTACTGGAGAACAGTATTCTGTTCGTGAGTTTGTGGAAAAGGTTGCACCTTATTTTGGAATGAATATTCAGTGGGAAGGTGAAGGTCTTGATGAAGTTGGAATTGATAAAAATACTGGACTTGTTCGTGTTATTATCAATCCTAAATATTTTCGACCTGCTGAGGTTGAAACACTTTTAGGAGATTCTACCAAAGCAAAACAAAATCTTGGATGGAGTCCTAAGATCTCTTTTGAACAATTGATTAAAGGTATGTGTGAAAATGAAATTTGATTCTAAAGTATTAGTCGCAGGCGCCAATGGGATGGTTGGGTCGGCAATAATCAGAAACCTTGAGGGTAAAGGTTATACCAATATAATTAAAGGAACTCGTGATAATGTTGATTTTACAAATCAGGATGAAACCGAGAGGTATTTTTCTTTAGAGGAACCTGAGTATGTTTTTGTTGCTGCTGCCAAAGTAGGTGGTATTATGGCAAACAACAACTATAAGGCAGACTTTCTGACTGAGAATCTCCAAATCCAAACTAATATTATTCAACAGTCTTATAACTTCGGCGTAAATAAACTTTTGTTTCTTGGATCATCCTGCATTTATCCTAAGTTTGCAACTCAACCAATTACAGAGGATCAGTTGATGACTGGTGCTTTAGAACCAACTAATGATGCTTATGCAATTGCTAAAATTGCTGGTATCATGATGTGTCAGGCATATCGCCAGCAGCACGGTTTCAATGCCATTTCACTGATGCCTACAAATCTGTATGGTCCCAATGATAACTTTGATCTAGAAACATCCCACGTTCTCCCTGCGATGATTGCTAAGTTTCATTATATGAAGGAGAATGGATATACAATTGATATGGGTGGACCTTGGTATGGTACTGTGAAACTATGGGGTGATGGTTCTTCTATGAGAGAGTTTCTGCACGTTGATGACTTGGCAGAGGCGTGTTATGTTTGTATGCAGAAATATGATGATGCGGAGCACATTAATATTGGAACTGGTGAGGACGTAACAATTAAAGAATTGGCACACATAATTTCTGATGTTGTTCGTTTTCCTGGAGACATTGAGTGGGACACAACGAAACCAAATGGCACTCCTCGTAAAGTTTTGAACGTTGATAAGATTAAAGCACTTGGATGGGAACCAAAAATTAGTCTTCGTGAAGGTATCGAACAAACTTACCAATGGTATAAATTACAGTGAAATTTCTTACATTTTTAAACTTAGGATGTCTCGATATTTGTTTGAATATGTTAAAGTCTGCTGAAAAAGTGGGCATTACTATGGATGATTTTATCATTGCATGTATGGATGAAGAAGTATATAAATTACTTCTTCTTAAAGGATATAAAGGTGCATTTCTTTATATTAATCAAGATTTAAAGGACTATCAAGATTGGACATTTGATTCAAATAGTGGATTCAGGGATATTGTCAGACACAAGTGGAAGATTATTGATCGGGTTCATAAAGAACATCCAAATCTGATGTGGGTTGATACCGATATTGTATTCAAAGAGAATCCAGTAGAAATTCTTACTGGGCATGAAGAAGTGTTGTTTCAGACTGATGCACCTGGTTCTACAATTTGCACTGGATTCATGGTATTTAATGAAAAACCAGAATGTCGTCAGTTAGTTGCCGAGTGTGGAGCAGATGAAACTAACGATGACCAGTTAATTATGAATGAGATTGCTCTGACCAAATACAATGAACATATTGCATTGTTATCAGAGGATCTATTTCCAAATGGACACGTTTATTATATACAAGGAAGAAAGGATAATGCTATGATAGTTCATAACAATTGGATCAAAGGTCTCCAAGCTAAAATTGATAAGTTTAAGGAGGAAGGTTTGTGGTACTTATGAAAAATGATGCACTGAGAGTTAAGTCAGTGTCTCCCAAATATCCTCCTTATCATACTGGAAAATATCTAGAAGAGTATTTTTTTCAAAGATGGAACGAAGAAAATATCTCTTCAGATAGAGAATATATTGACGTTTTCTGGACTAATGTTTTTTGTAATGCGATGTTTGCTGGAAAACAATATCAAAATATTCAAAATGAACTAGATCAAACTTTAAATCCTGAAGGTAAGTACTTTACTGTATCTCAATTTGATGATGGACCTTTTGAAAATTTTCCAGAAGACACTCTGATTTTTTCTGCTGGAGGAAATCGTGAAGGTGATAATATTATTCCCATTCCATTGATTTGTAGTCCAATTCCCAAAGAATTAATTTCAAGTAAAGAAAAAACCATTTTTGCTTCTTTTGTTGGATCTAGAAATACTCATCCAATTCGTATGGATATGTGTAATCACTTAAGGGGTAAAGAAGGATATAAAATTACTGCAGGAAATTGGTCTACTACAGTTCCTATTGAAAACTTTAAGAGGTTTGTTGATATTACTTGCTCAAGTAAATTTGCACTTGCTCCTAGAGGGTATGGAAAGAGTAGTTTTAGACTTTATGAAATTCTTCAACTAGGAACCGTTCCAGTTTATATTTCTGATGTTCATTATTTGCCTTGGATGGATGAATTGGATTGGAATGATTTTTGTGTACCTATAAATGAGGATGAGATTGAATATATTGATACTATATTAAAATCAATTTCTGATGTAGAATATAATAGACTTCTTGAAAATGGAAGAAAAGTATATGAAGAATATTTTTCACTTGAGGGAATTTTTAAAAATATTGTAAAAAGATTATGTAATTACGGGTACGGATGAATGAAAAAAATTCTTTTAGTCTTCGGGTCTTATGAGGATCAAAGGCAACAATTCTTTGACACTTATATGTCACCAAGAAATCAAGAGTATGCTGATAAGCACGGTTTTGAGTATCTTGAATTAAAGGATAATCTCTATAAGTATCGTGGTAATTATACTTGGTTGAAATTTACTATCCTGGATCAAATGCTTGAGGAGGGTTATGTAACTGATGGTGATATTGTTACTCATTTAGATGCAGACATGTGCATTGCAAATACTGAAATTGCATATGAAACAAATAAATCATTTTCATATGCAATTGATTCTGGAAATACACATTGTATGGGTAATTACTCAATTAAAATCAATGAGTGGACTCGTCAATTGGTTTCGAATATACTTTCCGAAGATAGGTATTTGTCTTTGAATGATGTTCTAACTAGACATGATCGATTTGGATATATTAATAGTTTCTGGCACGAGTTTAGAGAACAGGCCTCTTGGTACTCTCTTGCTGGTATTAAAAGGCATTCCGATGAACCTTTTTGGAATCTTCCAAATTATGGTTGGCATTCAGATAAGAATGAGTGGACAATGTATTCTTTAGATGAATTATACGAACATGTAGAGATTCTTCCTACATCATGGAATGTGACTGAAATTGAAGGTGAGTCTAGCTGTCAATTTTTAATTAATAAGGTTGTAAAAGAAGATGTAATTATTCGTCATTTTGCTGGCGGTCAACAATGGAGAAAGGAGTGGTTTGAGTAATGAAAAAGGTTTTTTTGGATTGTGGAACTAATTTGGGACAGGGACTACTACAATTTATAGATATGGGAATTGTGAATAATGGTTTTGATATTCAATGTTTTGAACCTAATCCATATGCAATAAATTATTCTAAAGAGAGATTTGCTGATGAAAAATATCAACAATACTCTATTACTTTCAATGAAGTTGCTATTTGGATAGAAGAATGTCAAAAGAAATTAACTATCGAATCATTTGATGGTGAATATGTTTGTCAACATACTGGAGAGCATCTTGGATATGATTTAAAATCTGGTGGAGCAACTAATATAATGGAAGATGAGTGGAGTAAACCTCATTATATTGATGATAAAGATTTAGATAAAAGTATTGATGTAAACTGCATAGACTTTTCGAAATATTTGAAGTCCAATATTAGTGCTGATGATTATGTTATTTGTAAAATGGATATTGAAGGTGCCGAATATGATGTTTTGGGTAAACTTATAGATGATGATACTATAAATTTGATAGATGAAATTTATATTGAATGGCATAATCATCTTTTAAAATCCAACTACAATACTCAAATGTTTATTGATGAGATTAGAAGTAGAAACATAAAAGTTGAAAGATGGATTTAATTATGAAAAAAGAAAAAATTACAGTTAACTTTGTAGATTTTTGGCCCAATCTAATAAAAACAGACAACTATTTTTATCATCTTCTGAGTCAAGAGTTTGATGTTATAATAACTGAAGATGAACCAGATATTTTATTTCACTCGGTTGATTATTTTAAACAACAAAATCATCTGAAGTATAATAACGGTAAAACTAAAAAAGTTTTTTATACAGGTGAAAATCAACCAGCAGATTTCAATCAATCTCATTTTGCATTTACTTTCGAAAATATTGATGATGAAAGAAATTATAGACTTCCCTTATGGGCTCTACATTTAAATTGGTTTAATGTTCACCATAACGAGAAGCGAGATCAATCGTATCTTCACTCCGTAGATAAATTTCTCCAGAAAGATTTATCAAATCTTATAGATAAAAAATGGTTTTGTTCTTTTGTTGCAACTCAACCAAAAGGAAAGAGAGTTGATTTTGTTCCTAAACTCATGAAGAGGGGTAAAGTTCATTGTGGTGGTGGACTTTATAATAATATTGGTGGTCTTTTAGAAGGAAGAGGAGATCAGGAAAATAAAATTAACTTTCTCAATTTTTTTAAATTTAATATTAGTTTTGAAAATACTTCCAATAATGGATATGTGACGGAAAAAATTATACAACCTATGTTTACCAATACTATTCCAATATACTGGGGTGCTCCAGATGTAATATATGACTTCAATCAAAAATCTTTTATCAATGCACACTCTTTTGGTAGTGATGAAGAATTAATTGATTATATTTTTGAAGTGGATAATAATCAAAGTCTATATGAGGAGATCTTGAGTGAACCTTGGTTTAATAATAATCAAGTTCCAGATTTCGTAAACCCTAAAAATGTGTTAACATATATAAAAGATATTATTTTAAAATAAAATGCCACTAAATTCAAATGCTTCTGAACTTATTGAACGTAAAAAAAATAGAAAAATTTTTATTGAAACTGGATCAGCCGATGGTGATGGAATAGAATGTGCTTTAAAGTCTGGATTTGAAAAAATTTATAGTATTGAATTGAATCCTGTTCTTTTTGAAAATTGTAAAGAAAGATTTAAAAATAATAAAAATGTTTATTTGTTCTGCGGCAGTTCTGAAATTGAATTGCCAAAAATACTTGAAACAATTGATGAACCATTTCTTTTATGGTTAGATGCCCATTGGTCTGGTGGAAATTATATTGGTGAATTGATGGATGTTTATTTGCCTAAAGAATTAAATTCAGTTAAAAAATATTCTGAGAAATTTGATGATAGTGTAATCATGATAGATGATATGAATCATTACATGAGTGATAAAGAATTTTGTAAAAATATTGAAAATTTAGTTAATGATATAAAAAAAACAGGAAAAATAGAGTATTGCAAGTCTGTTTATGCAACACATCTAGTTAAATCTTGATAACGAGGAAATATAAAATGACATATGGACTTCATGGAATTGATGATAAACTTTTAAAATATCTTGATTTTAAAAGTGGTTTTTTTATTGAAGCTGGTGCTAATGATGGCATATCACAATCAAATACTGCATTATATGAATTTGAATATAATTGGACTGGTCTATTAATTGAACCAAATGCAAAAAAATTTTTTGAATGTAAAAAGATAAGAAGAAATTCCATTGTTGAGAATTATGCATTAGTGAGTGATAATTATACTGATGAGTTTATTAGTGGAAATTTCAATGAAGATGGATATGATGAAAGTTTAATGTCAATGGTATATGATAGTGGTGATTGGGTTGATGATGAACTTTTAAAACATAAAAGTAATATTTTTGATAGATTAATAGAAGTTCCTGCAACTACTCTAAATAAATTATTGATTAAACATGATATAAAAAAAATTGACTTTATATCTTTAGATGTTGAGGGGTATGAAATCTCTGTTCTTAATGGATTTGATATAAAAAAATATAAACCAAATTACATTATGATTGAAACTACTACTTTTGATAATAGGAGAAAGGTAATATTTGATTATATGGATAAGATGGAATATTCTATAATAGATGAGTTGTCTTGTAATGATGTATTATTTGCACCAAAATGAAAACATATATTATTCACTATACCAAACTTGAAGATAGAAAAAATAATATATTATCTTTTTTGTCAAATACTGATTGTGATTATGAGTTTATAACTGATTATGATAAAGAAGAAATTGAAGGTAATAAGTATTATTTTGCAGATGAAGAAAAGTTTAATGATAAGATAAAGAATTTGTGGGATAGTAGAATTCATAGATTTAGGATTATAAATCCTGCAGAAATATCTTGCACCATTAAACATATTCTTGCTATAGAAAAAATTGCCCATCAGAAAGAAAATATCGGACTTATTCTTGAAGATGATGCAATTCCAATTGAAAATAATTTTGTTGATAAAATACAACAACTTATTGATACTGCACCAGATAATTGGGATTCTATCTTTATGGGTGCTGGATGTGGAATTGATTTTATGAATCAAAAACTTCGAGAATCGCGTTTAATAAATGAAAGATTTGCCCAAGTAAAACATCCATCAACAAATTGTGCTGAAGCATATCTTTTAAAAAAAGAATCTGCAAAAAGAATCTACGATTCTATTATCCCTTTTCAACTCGTAAGTGATTGGGAATTGGCATACCAATTTTATAAACTAGATATGAATGTATATTGGGCTATCCCACCCCTGTTTTATCAGGGGTCTAAAAGTGGAGAATATGATTCTACGTTGAGGTAAAATGAAAAAAGTTGCATGTATAAAATTTGCCGGGTTAGCATCCGGCGGAACAGAGAAATCATTGCAAAACATTGCAATGATTTTATCTCAGAATAATTATCAAGTGGATTATTATTATACTAATGCTGCTCCATTTTTAAACCATTGGTTCGTTCATCCTGACAATGATGACAATAGAAAACAATGGGTAGAATCTTTTGGTATTAACACTATTCCAGTTTATGTTGAATCTAAAGAAGCAAATATATCTCCTTATGTTTGGAATAATACCAATTTTTGGGACTTATTTGATGAAAGTAAGTATGATGTAATTCAAACTGCTAGAGGTGGATATCCAGAGTATCCTTTCAATTTAATTAATAGAACAAAAATAATTGATGGTATCCATAGTGATAGTGGAGAAGATAAAAGTAATATTGAAAAGGCAATTTTAATATCCAAGTGGCAAGCAAATAAATGGGCAAGTAATGGGGGAAATATTAAGAAGGCAGTTGTTATACCAAATTTGGTTTCAGTTCCTAATAAATTTAAATCCAATCTTAGGGAGAAATTGGGTATTCCTGAGGATGCTTTTGTTTATGGTTTTCATCAAAGAAATGATCCTAATATTTTTTCTCCAATATCTCTTTATGCTTATTCAAATATATCAAATAAAAATAATCACTTTATTTTACTTGGTGGAAGTGATAGGCATAGAGAACTGTCTAATAAATTAAACCTCGATAATATACATTTTATTGATTTCTCATCAGATCAGAATCTTATTCACAATTTTCTTGGTGCAATTGATGTTTATGCTCACTCAAGAGTCGATGGTGAAGTCTGTTCAGTTGCAATGATTGAAGCAATGTATCACGGAAAACCAATTATCACGCATCCAGGAACTATATCAATGGGACACGCTGAGCAAATAGAAGGATGTGGATATATGGCTTATAGTATTGAAGATTATTCGGATAAACTTATGGAAATTGAAAATAGTAAAGATCTTTATTTGGAAATGAGTTCTAATACTGCGAATAAATATTTTGAAAAATATTCTTATGATTTTGTAAAAAAACAAATCGTAGATTTATATTCTGAAGTAATGCAATAGAGAAAAAATGAAATCTTTAGTAACAGGTGGCGCAGGATTTATTGGGTCGCATATTGTAGATGAATTAGTTAAATTGGGTCATGAAGTTATTGTAATTGATAATGAGAGTGCAGAATCTAATGGAAAATTTTATTGGAATGATAAATCACAAAATTATAAGTATGATATTTGTGACTATGAAAAAACAAGAGAACTTTATACTAATGTAGATTATATTTTTCACCTTGCAGCAGAAGCAAGAATCCAACCAGCAATACAAAATCCTCTTCTTGCAGTTAAAACAAATGTATTAGGAACTGCCACGGTTCTTCAATGTGCTCGTGAGGTAGGGGTTAAAAAGGTGATATACTCATCATCATCATCTGGTTATGGGCATAACAAGACCCCAAATAATGAGAATCAATTGGATGATTGTTTAAATCCATATTCTGTATCTAAGATTTCTGGTGAAAAACTTTGTTCGATGTATACAAAATTGTTTGGTCTGAAAACCATAATTTTTAGATACTTTAATGTTTATGGTGAAAGACAACCATTAAAAGGACAATATGCTCCAGTTGTTGGAATATTTTTAAGACAAAGATCTGAAGGTAATCCATTGACTATTATTGGAGATGGTGAGCAGCGTAGGGATTTTACTCATGTATCTGATGCTGTTGCTGCAAACATTCTTGCGGCAACTATTGATGTTGATGATCAATATTATGGACAACTTTATAATGTGGGCCCTGGAAAGAATTACTCTATCAATGAGATAGCAAATACTATTTCTAATAATCAAATAAATATTGAACCAAGAATTGGAGAGGCAAGAGAAACTCTTGCTGATAATTCTAAAATTAAGTCTGTCTTTGGATGGGAACCTAAAGTAAATTTAGTGGAATGGATTAAGAATCAATGAATCTTATTATAGAATATTTTAATTCTCTCAATCATATGAGAAATGGGGAATATCTTTATTGCCTTCATCAAAATCTTGGAAATAAATACGTCGAGAATGTATATATCTTCATGGAAGAAGATGCTGAATTGAATTTTGATTCTCCAAAAATTAAAAAGATTTTCGTAAAAGAACGTCCAACCTATAAAGAACTTTTTGATTTTTGTAATGAAAATTTAAAAGATAATATCTGCATTGTTGCAAATGCAGATATTATCTTTGATGATACTTTGCGATATTTTGAAAGTGTAACAATGGATAAAACTTTTTATGCCTTGAGTAGGTGGGAGATATCTACGGGTGATGGTAAAAAATGGGAGATTGAACCTTACGAAAATCCAGCATCTCAAGATACATGGGTATTTAAGGCACCTATTTCTACTAAAAAGGAAATGAATTATACTATGGGAAAACCTGGGTGTGATAATAAAATTGCATACCATATGAGAGAACTTGGATATACTTGTAGGAATCCTGGTAAAAAAGTAATTACCGTTCACTTTCATCCAACTAGTTGGAAAACATATCATCCTCATGATGATAGAGTTCCTGGACCTTATCTATTAATTTCTCCTGTAGATAACTTTAATGGGGAACCTCACTACATTGATATTGATGGATTTGATAAAGAAGGGAACGCTTATATAATCCGTAAATCTTGAACTTGACATAATCCCAAAGAAACTGTTAAGATAAATACCGTGATGTGACGATGCCGCAACTATTTGCAAAGTTACACAAATGTCGTTTAGTACTAAAAACAAATTTTTATGAAACTCAAACAACTGATGCTTGCACCTGTTGCTCTGGGAATGGTTGCTCCTGTTGCTGCGAATGCCGCAGACCTTAATATGGCAGCAGTCAACCAATACTCTTCTGAGCAGGTTACAAGCGTTACTCAATTCTCTGATGTCCGTCCTACCGATTGGGCATATCAGGCACTCAGCAACCTCGTAGAGCGTTATGGTTGCGTTGCTGGTTATCCTAACGGCACCTTTGGTGGTGGTAAAGCAATGACCCGTTATGAGGCAGCAGCACTTCTGAATGCTTGCCTTGATCGTGTGACTGAAGTTACCGATGAACTGAAGCGTCTTCAAGCAGAATTTTCACAAGAACTTGCTGTTCTTCGTGGTCGTGTAGAAAAACTAGAAGCACAAGTCACTACACTTGAGGCACAACAGTTCTCCACGACTACTAAACTTCGTGGTGAAGCAAACTTCGTAATCGGTGGTGTTGATAACTACCAGACCAAAGATGGTGATATCACTCACACCGCATTCAACTATGATCTGCGTCTGAACCTGGATACTTCATTCACTGGTAAGGATTTGCTTCGCACTCGCCTGCGTTCTGCTAACTTCAGTAGCAATCCTTTCGGTTCCAGTTCTTCAATTTTCAAACTGGATAAAGCAGACAACACTGTAAGTGAAGTTGGTAATAACGTAGTTATCGACCGTCTGTATTATTCATTCCCTGCGTTCAATAACACTACCACTATTACTGCTGGTGCTCTGGTTCGTAACACTGAGATTGCTTGGGTTCCTACTGCTTATGAATCTAAGATTCTTGACTTCTTCCAAGTAGCAGGTGCTCCTGGTGTTTATAACAAGGCAACTGGTTCTGGTTTCGGTATTCAGTATGGTAAGAGTACGGGCCTTGTTGCTGGTGTAAACTACGTTGCTCAAAACGGTAGCGATAGTTCCACTGGTGAGTTTGATCGTTCTGGCGCTCTAAACACTCTGGCACAGATTGGTTATCGTGGCACCAACTGGGGCGCTGCTTTCGGTTATCGTTATGGTACTGAAGGCACCCGTGTTCGCACCTATAACGGTCTGAACGGTGCATCAGGTGCTCTGGTTCCTGGTCAAACCTCTAACGGTTATGCTATCAACGCATACTGGGAACCCACCCAATCTGGTTGGGCACCTTCTATCTCAGCAGGTTATGGTTGGAACACTGTAAGTGGCACCCAAAGTGATGCTACCAACAGTCAGTCCTGGTTTGCTGGTCTAACTTGGGATGATGTATTTGTTGATGGCAACTCTGCTGGTGTTGCTATCGGTCAGGCACCTACTGGAGAAAATCTTGAGAAGTCCACTCTTCTTGAAATCTTCTACAAGTATCAAGTATCTGATAACATCAGCGTTACTCCCGCTATCATCTATGGAAGTGACAATCAGCGCCTTGCTGGCAACTCCTCTAACTGGGGTGGTGTAATCCAGACTACCTTCAAGTTCTGATAAGTTAGCAAATCTAAACAAAACATTAAGAGGGTCTTGACAGACCCTCTTTTTTCATATATACTATTGTTGTAAATCTTTACAAATCATAATGACTGTAACGACTAATGAACACGGGCAACAAAATATGTGGGCAAAGGAGCCTGCGATGTACTATGAAAACTATGGGATGCTGTCTCCCAATGAAGTAAAGGAGCGCACCAATGGACGTTGGGCTATGGTCGGTTTTGTTGCTGGTGTCATTTCTTATGCTATCACTGGCAACTTCTTCTTTGGAATCTTCTGATAATTGATTGACAATGACTTCACTTTTCCTTACAATAACATCTGTTGCCTTCTTCGTATTGTTGGCAGCATCTGTAGAAAAACTTTGTGAAACTTACTAATGGCAACCTATAACGTTACCCTTCAATCCCCTGATGGCACTGAAACTACTATTGAGTGCCCTGATGATCAATATATTCTTGACGCTGCTGAATTCGCTGGCGTAGACCTTCCTTCGTCTTGTCGTGCTGGTGCTTGTTCTGCTTGTGCTGGTAAACTGATTAGCGGCACCGTGGATAACGAGGAGCAATCGTTCCTTGATGATGAACAAATGGCAGACGGATGGGTTCTTACCTGCGTCGCTTATCCCACCAGCGATTGTGTTATCTTGACCGAACAGGAAGAGAACCTGTGAGTGCTAATATGTTAGGGCAATTCAATCTTGCCCTTCAGGAGTTGGTTGATAGTGGTGTCTGGGATCGAGATGTAGAACTAGAAGTTAAGATCGCAGGCACTCTTAAAAATGATAAGTTTATTGTAATTAAACCTATCAAAGAAAAAATGGTTTGTAATCTAAACCCAGAACTTAAACAACAACACCCTTATCAAGGAGAAAAGAAATGAATAAAATTTTTACTGAAACCGCAGAACGCTGGAATGGGCGACTGGCAATGCTTGGATTTGTAATTGCTGTGGGGACTTATCTTACTACCGGACAAGTAATTCCTGGAATTTTCTGATGGAGGTTTCTATGAGAGCAGAAGGATATGAAATTCCCCAAGTGGAATTTGTATTTCGTGAGAATGGTGAATTTGTAAATCGTACATCAAAAGAACTTTTCGATGGGAAGCGTGTGGTCATCTTTAGTCTGCCTGGTGCTTTCACTCCTACTTGCAGTGCCTATCAGCTACCTGGATTCGAAGAGAAATATGAAGACTTTATTGGTAACGGCATCGACGCTATTTACTGCATCTCTGTTAATGATGGGTTTGTGATGAATGCATGGGCAAAAGACCAAGGAATTGAAAAGGTAAAACTTATTCCTGATGGTAATGCGTATTTTACGCGATCTATGGGAATGCTTGTTACTAAATCTAATCTTGGTTTTGGTGAAAGGTCTTGGCGTTATGCTGCAGTGATTGATAAAGGAATCATTGAAAAACTTTTTGTTGAAGCAGGAAAACGTGATAATGCAGATACTGATCCTTATGAAGTAACTAATCCAGAGACTATTCTTTCTTATTTGAAGAGTTGATATTGAAATGAGGAGGGAATTAACCCTCCTTTTTTAATAAATAATTTTATCTGGTTTGGGTACTATAATGCTTATAGATCTTCATAACTTTTTTAAACACTACGATGAAAAAAATCCAAAGCACGTTGCTGCAGTAGAACAGTTTGAAAAAGATTTGCTTTTAAAATCTCAAGAATTGATACAAGATGATGCTAACTGGGTTAGAATTTTTAGAACTAAAGAAGACAAACCCCAAGCAACTATTTTACCAGTTCCTTTCTATCCACAAACAGATAACTATAGAGATGCAAATAGAACTTGCAACTCATCTGCTTGTGCGATGTGCCTTGAGTATTTCAAACCTGGTACACTAAAAGGATCTAAAGGCGATGATGCCTATGTACAAAAAGTTTTCTCGATCGGTGACACAACTGATCACTTGGTTCAGACCAAGGTTCTTGCATCATATGGTATTAAATCCAGTTTTTCCTACAGCCTTACTTTTGCTGATCTTGATAGAGAGCTTGCCGCTAGTAGACCTGTTGTTATTGGTATTCTTCATCGGGGTCCTTTATCTAACCCCACGGGAGGACACATGGTAGTTGTAATTGGTAAAACACCATCTGGTGATTATGTTGTCAATGATCCATATGGTTCATTGAATGATGGATACACTGGTTCAGTAAATAATGGTAAGGGTGCAGTATATAAGCGTAGTGAACTTACTCGTAGATGGTGTCCTAGTGGAAAAGATGGTTGGGGTAGAATATTTGATGTAAAAAAGTAGAATCAGCACTACAATCAAAAATCCCTCAATGTGGTGTTGATTTAATTAGAGAATTTGAGGGATGTCATTTAAATGCCTATCCAGATCCATTGACTGGTTCACTCCCAATCACAATTGGTTGGGGTTCTACCAAAGATTTTAATGGACAATTGTTTAAACTTGGAAGAAAAATCACCCAAGAGTATGCAGATAAACTACTATTGTTTGACCTTGAGCAAAGATTTCTTCCATCATTACAAAAAATTCCATACTGGAATGAGATGACCGATGGGCAAAGAGGTGCTCTGCTCAGCTTTGCTTATAATCTTGGTGCCGGTTTTTACGGCGGTTCTAACTTTAATACTATTACTAAATGTCTGAAAAATAAAGAATGGTCTAAAGTTCCTGATGTATTATATCTTTATCGCAATCCCGGAACTAATGTAGAGAAAGGACTTGCTCGTAGAAGAACTGCCGAAGGAAAACTTTGGATTTCTTAATCGCTGTCTTCTACTCTTGTTCTTAATGCAATTACTGTAGTAAGAATAGTTAAAAGTGTCTCATAACCCCGTCTCTCTGACTCTCGACAATCAAGAGGAGGGGGGTTTTTTAATTCTCCTTTTACGTTTGCTTTGTTTATAGTTCCTGGAATCATAAAGTTGCAAGAAACAAAATTAATGCCAACGAATCCAATTACAGAACAGCAGATAACAAATATAAGTTTATTTAATAATGAACCGTGCTTTTTTCCTACCTCTTTTGGCAGGTCGTCTAATGAATCTGATGATTTCTGGAAATTGTCTTTTTGGTTGAGGTCTTCTTCCGTCATTGAATACTCCTTCGTTGGTGATTAATCTCATAACCAACAATCCAATGAGAAGAATTTTTTTCATTGTGGGTAGGGTTTTGCGTATCCCTCTTTTATCATGTGAGTATTTATTGGAATATTATCTTCTCCAATATAAATCCATCCAAGAATTCTTCCATACTTATCATCTTTTTCTGTTCTAATAAGCATAGTTTTTTCGGTGGTTAATTTCTCTTCTAACCATCTTTTTGATTCTAATCCATTGACTTTTTCTTCAAGATTTTTTGTTTTTGTTTCTGGAGCATCTATGCCAGCAAGACGCACTCTTTGAGAAATTATAATATTAAATCCTAGATCAATTTCAACATCTAGAGTATCACCATCAATTATTCTTTCTACTTTCTTGATCTTGTACTCGTACATGTCTTTGTTTTTCTTCTATCTTATCTAATAATAATATGTATATTATGCAATATATTACGAATACGAGAACAAATCCAAGACCTATTGATACACCCCATGGGAAATCATTCATATCCTATCTTCTTGTTTATGGATCCAGGTTTTAAGTTCTGTAAGATATTGTCTTAACATATCCGCTTTTTCTAAATGCCACTTATCACCACTCTTGAAGTACTCTTGAGTGTGATTGTCTATTGCTTTTAAGATATTATGTATTGGTGCGTTCCAAGGTTCCCGTTTGGGAGTGTTCCATTCCCTTGGCATATAGGGACAATCAGTTTTAATTATTTAGGGTTTTGGTGTATAATAAATACTTCATATCTAGGTTGTTGTAATAGTGGTGCTTAAAAAACCTTCAGAATATTTTAAGAAGGACATTCCCTCTGTAGATAATTCAATTCAGGAAGCAGTAAAATTGCCTGAATTGAATACTTTTTCTGATGCTTTTCAGTCGTTTAAAAATAACTTAAGCAAGATTGAAGTTCTTTCGGAGTTTTCTGAAACTCTAGACAACTATCGCGTTAATATTGAAAGAGTTAATTTTCTTTCAGAAAAAGTAGAAGATATTCAAAATGAGATCCAAAATCTTCTTAAAAAAGAAGATTTAGATCGTGCAATTATGTCTCAACTTCTTGTGGTTGAGCAGAGTATTCAAGATCTTCAAAATAAAGTTAAGGGAATTAATGAAAAAAATCTCACAGAAATTCGTTTAGATGTTGCTGGACTTACTGAGTCTGTAAGTGAATTTCTTGAAGTTGAAGTGCCAAAATACAAGAAGTTAGTTATTGATTCTGAACTTCGTACTAATGATCGGTATGAAGAGTTGGAGTCAAATGTCAATTCAACACTTGAAGGTATTGGGGAATTTGTTGATAATAAGTATCAGAAACTTACTGAAAGTCTTCAAGGTATTAATGAGAATAGTCTTTCTGGAATTGTAGAAGATTTCAAAAAACTTGATGAAGCATTTCTGCAACTTAAGGAACAAGAGATACCAAAATATAAAGGTTTTATTGTAGAGTCCGAAAGAAAAACTGAAGTTAGACTTGATGAATTTAATCAAAATCTAGAAGAATCTATTAGTAACTTAAATCATAAGGTCAATAATACCTTAGTAGATTTTGATGAGAAGGTTGTAGAAAGGATTGATTCTATTCAGAATTCTCTTCTGGAGTTTATTCAAGTTGAATCTCCAAAGTATAATAAACTTTTAATTGAAAATAAACTTAAGACTGAAGAAGAAGTAAAAATAATTCAGAGAAGTATTGAAGAGAAGATAGATAGGTTTGTTAATGATATTGAGGAACTGAAAAAAACTACTCTTAATGATTCAGAGTCGTTAAATCAATTTGTTAAAGAGAATATAGATTCTTTTAAGCATCTTTTGGACGAAACTCAAAAAGATGTAAAAAAAACTTTATCAAATTATACTAACATATCTAAAACTTTTGAAGATAAAGTTACAAAAGATAATGATAAGATTTATGAATATGAAGGAACTTTAAATCAATATTCCAAAAAGATCGAAGATTGTCTCTATCAATTAGGATCTTTTAAAGAAGAAATTCAAATAAATGGCGAACTATACAATGAGTGGAGAGATAATTTAGAGATTGAATTGGACCAAAAAATACAAAGTCATAGAGAGAATATTTCTGAAGAAATCGTTGTAATTCAAGATTCTTTAAGTAAAAAAGTATCTAATCTTGAAATTGAAATTGTTCGTAATGAATCACATATTAAGAAGCAAAATAAGAACCTTGAACAAATTCAAGAAGATGTTCTTTCTGCAATTCAAAGATTAAATCTTGAAAAACTTGAAGAGAAAAATCACGAACTTACTAAAAAAATTAAGTATCTTGAAGAAATTTTTGAAAAGTTTAATGAAAAAGAAATTCTTTCTGAAAATATTATTGTTGAACCACCCTCAACAAAAAATGAAGATCCATTAACTCCTTTAGATCAAAACTTTGTTACTTTAGATCAACTTAATCAGCATTATCGTTTATTCCTTAATCGCATTCAGCAACAACTTGCAACGATTGGTGGAGGGGGTGAAACTCAACTTAAGTATCTTGATGATATTGTTGGTATTGCGACAAATGCAAGTGCATATAATAATAAATTTTTAAAATATAATCATAGTATTGGTAAGTTTGAATTTGTTTCTGTTGGTGCTGGATCACAAGATCTTAATGATACTCTTCAACTTGGAAATTCTTCTTCTTTGGGGATGTCTGTTGGGGTTGCTACAGTAACTTCTCTGGATGTTGATAGTGTTGCTAATTTTGATACTAACACTATTACGTTCGGTTCTTCATCTCCAACGCAAATTTATTCTTTTTCTGCAACACAATATCGTTCTGCAAAATTACAAATTCAAATTACTCAAGGATCTGATTATCAAACATCTGATATATTATTAATTCATAATGGATCTGTTGTAAATATTGTTGAGTATGCTTCTATTTCTACGAATGATTATTTGGGAACGTTTGATGCTTTGATTAGTGGTGGTAATGTTTCTTTGCGAGTCTTAATGGGAAGTTCTTCTTCATCAACAATCAAGGTTGTCTCTCAGGCAATATCATTGTGATATTAAAATAAATAGAAAAAAGTAAGCAAAAATGTCTAAGAATAGGATAGGTTTTGGAAGTGATTTAATACTTTTTAATAGTAACGTTGGTATAGGTACAACGCGACCAACAGAAAAACTCCACGTTGTTGGAATTATTTCTGCTACATCTTATCGTGGCGATGGAAGTCAATTAACAAATATTGTTTCTGTTGCTGGAGTTGGACTTAATACGGTTGGTGGAAATGTTGGATATGGCGCTACTGTTTTAGATTTTCGAGGAAGTGGGATATCTACAATAACTTTAAGTTCTGGTATTGGAACAATTTATATTGAAGGGGGTGGTTCTCAAGGTACAGGATCCCAAGGTACTCAAGGTGTTCAAGGACTTCAAGGAACTATAGGTTCTCAAGGTCTCCAAGGTACTCAAGGACTTCAGGGAACTATAGGTTCTCAAGGTCTCCAAGGTACTCAAGGACTTCAAGGAACTATAGGTTCCCAAGGTTCTCAAGGACTTCAAGGTACTATAGGCTCTCAAGGACTTCAAGGTACTCAAGGACTTCAGGGACTTCAAGGAACTATAGGTTCTCAAGGACTTCAAGGTACTCAAGGACTTCAAGGAACTATAGGTTCTCAAGGACTTCAAGGTGTTCAAGGACTTCAAGGAACTATAGGTTCTCAAGGACTTCAAGGTGTTCAAGGAACTATAAGTTCTCAAGGACTTCAAGGTGTTCAAGGACTTCAAGGTTTAAGCAATCAAGGTACTCAAGGACTTCAAGGTATTGCTGGAAGTGCGGGAACTGGCGGTGGTGGGGAAGCATCAATAGATCTTTTAGAAGTGATGTTATTCGCATAAATATTCAAAAACTATAAAGATATAATGGCACTTGCAAAGGTAGGATTAGGGACGGTCACAAGAGTTGCACTCGGAACTACTGCGACTGTTTTGACAGTAGGATCTGCAAAGACTTGTTATATTCGTTCAGTAATTCTTCATAATATTGATTCTGTAAATTCAAGTACAGTTAGAATACATGTAGTTCCAAACTCTGGAGGTTCTGTTGGGACTGCAAGTTCTATTACGCAACTTGCGCAACTTTCAGTTCAACCAGTAGATACTTATTTCTTTGAACTTGCATATCCTATTACATTATCAAGTAATAATGATACTATTCAGGTTTATAACTCAAGCACCACAGATGCAGTTAATGTATTAATTCTTGGCGATAAGGAGGCATAAGAAATATGGCAGGAAGAAGTGCAAATTCATCTGGTGCAAAGAATTGGGCACCAAACTCCCCAGCAACACGATATAATGTAAGTGGTAAGAATAGAGAGTTTTATACTTTTGAAAATGCTCCTGGTATAGGTGCTTATGCAACTGGTGGAACCATTATTGATGGTGGAGATGGGTACATTTATCATATCTTTACTGGTTCGGGAACTTTCATAGTCAATCGTCCTCCTGCAGCAATTGATAGTGTTGATTATTTGATTGTTGCTGGCGGCGGCGCTGGCGGACAATTTGGTGGTGGTGGAGGTGCTGGTGGGTTGAGATTTGGGAATATAGGCGTTTCAAATGCTCCGGGTTCTTATGCGATTACTGTGGGAGGGGGTGGTGGTGGTTCTGGAACCCCTCCTACAAGAAATGGAAGTCCTTCAAGTGCTTTTGGAATAACTGCGACAGGTGGAGGAGGTGGCGGAAGTCCAGGAGTACCAAACCCTTCTTTTTATCCAGGAGCACCTGGAGGTTCTGGTGGGGGAGCTTTTGCTGCGCCACCAATTACGGGTGGTGGTGGTACAGGAGATACTCCACCAACAATTCCACGACAAGGTTATCCTGGTGCTAGTCAACCAGGACCGGGTGCGCCTAATTTAGGAGGTGGCGGCGGTGGTGCTGGTGGATTTGGAAATAATAATCTACCTACAGCAAGTCCAACTAAAGGTGTTGGCGGCTCTGGTAGGGCAATAGGTGAGTTTCCTGCACTAATAATCAGTAGAGCATTCCCGAATATTCCGACCTGGTATTCTGAAGTTAATACTAATGGATTTGCAAGAGGTGGTTATGGTAATGGTGGCAATCCATCTCCAAATACACCTGCTAATACTGGTTATGGTGGTCCTTCGGGTACCACAGGCGCTTCGGGGATAGTTTGTGTGAGATACAAAAAAACTGCAGCATATCAAAGAGCAACTGGAGGGACAATAGAACCAAACACCCATCCAGAGCATCCTGGTGTTTGGAGACATATTTTTACTTCTCCTGGTGATTTCACTATCACCGACCCAACACTTCAGTGGATTGATTATCTTGCTGTTGGTGGAGGTGGAGCTGGTGGAAATTTAGTTCCAGGCATAGGAGGTGCTGGTGGTGGTGGAGCAGGAGGTTTTGTTTCATCTATTCATACTTCAACAACAACACCGCTTACAGTCTCAGAGGCATATCCTTGGAATCCTGAATATTCTGTACGAGTTGGAGAACAAATGCCAGTTGGTGTTGGTACTTATCCTATTGGCATTGGAACTGGTGGAGTTACTACTAATTCTCCAAGAAATGGAAGTCCGACTACAATAGGAAGTCCAGGAGCAACACAAATTATCGCGTATGGTGGTGGAGGCGGTGCAACTGTGGCATCTCCTCCCGCAACTGGTAATACTGGTGGTTCTGGTGGTTCTGGTGGCGGATCTTCCTCAATAGCAACACTTTTTGTTGGAGGTGCAGCAAGTCCACCACCCAATATTCAAGGAAACAGTGGAGGTAATGGATCAGCTTCACCAGTAATTAGAAATGCTGGAGGTGGAGGGGGTGCTGGATCATCTGGAACTAATGGAGTACTTCCACCACTAGCTCCTTATCCAGGAGCTGGTGGTGGTACTGGTTGGTATTCCGTATTATCACCATCTGCATATGGAACTCCTGGACCACTAACTCCAACTGCACAATATAGATATTTTGCTGGTGGTGGAGGTGCTGGTGGATCTCTTCGTACAGATCAAAATTCATCTGCTGCGCCTGGTGGTCCTGGTGGAGCAGGAGGAGGTGGAACTGGTGGAGCACCACCACTTTCACCTGGTACTTCTGCTGCTACTCCTGGAACTATTAATACTGGTGGAGGTGGAGGTGGAGCAGGAAGTGCTGGTGGAGATGGAGGACCAGGAATCGTTATTATCCAATATCCAGAATAAGGAGATAATATATGGCACACTTTGCACAAATTGGTATGGATAATGTTGTTTTAAGGGTTGATGTTGTAAGAAACGAAGATATCCTTGATGAAAATGGAAATGAAAGTGAAGAGATTGGAATACAGTTTCTTAAATCAGTTCATGGACCATTAACAAACTGGTTGCAAACCTCATATAATAGTAATTTCAGATGTCGTTATGCCGGAATCGGAATGGTTTATAATAATCAATATGATGTATTTTTAAATGCCCAACCATATCCATCCTGGAATTTAAATACTGAAACTTTTGAATGGGAACCTCCAATTCCAGAACCAGAACTTACAGAAGAACAAATAGAATCCGGAAGTTATTATGAGTGGAATGAAGAAACTCAAGAATGGAAATTGAAAGAACAAACTTGAGTTTCTTGTAAGAATAATATATAATGGTGATGAATAGATTATAGGAGATTGATTTGGCATTTCAATCAATTTGGTATTTTTCAGATATTCCTGAAAAAATCATAGAAACAATAGAAGAAGATTTAACAGATAATTTTCAACAACAAATGGGAGACTCTAGATTGATGGGAGATGCTCTCAATCGTGATAAGAGAAACTCAAAAAATGCCTGGGTCCCAACGCATCATTGGACTGCAGGGTTTGTGTGGCATTATATTGAAAGAGCAAATCGTGAGAATTTTCTTTACGATATACGA
>Ga0209704_1000032_pt1 | contig 24343 bp, 22 predicted proteins | sample PPLLaktember2015_FD_187258 | JGI IMG/M metagenome (GOLD analysis project Ga0209704, IMG submission 187258) | Freshwater sediment microbial communities from Prairie Pothole Lake near Jamestown, North Dakota, USA - PPLs Lake P7 Core (6) Depth... | ecosystem: Environmental > Aquatic > Freshwater >... | reverse complement strand
ATCATCATAATGTATCTGGAGAAAAAAATCCTATGTATGGAAAAAAACATTCACCTGAAACAATTGAAAAAATGAGACAAAAAGCACTAGCAAGGAAATCAAAATGACATTTATTCATCATAATTACTTGGGTGATATTGAATTAGAATGTAAGACAACAGAAAGCATCCGTCTCTATAATCTACCTAATGGAAACTGGGTGCCTTCTATTACTTCTGTAACTTCTTTTTATAATCGTCAGATTTTTATTGATTGGCGTAAAAGAGTTGGTCTCGAAGAAGCAAACCGAATTACTAAAAAAGCAACAGCAAGAGGAACTGATTTTCACCAAGTGTGCCAAGATTATCTTGAAAATAAGGAGTTGAAGTGGGATGATTATCAACTCCTAACAAAACACATGTTTCATCATGCTAAACCATACTTAGATAAGATAAATAATATTCATGCAATCGAAAGAACTCTTTATTCGGAGTACTTGGGACTTGCTGGAAGAGTTGATTGTATCGCAGAATATGAGGGAGAACTTGCAGTTATTGACTTCAAGACTTCAGAGAAAATAAAACCAGAAAAGTGGATTGAAAACTATTTTGTACAAGAAACATTTTATGCTGCGGCATACTATGAACTAACTGGAAAAGTAGTTGAAAAACTCATTACATTGATGGTCACTCCTGGTGGAGAAGTAAAAGTGTTTGACAAAAGGAATAAAGGAGACTATATTAAACTATTAGTTCGTTACATTAAAGAATTTGTACATCACAATACTGGGTCAAATGGAGAATGAGTTAGAAAAAGCACTTGAAAATAAATTCATTTCTTCTGCAAAATTTTCTGAAGAAATTGAAAAAATAGTATCAAGTCAAAAAGTTAATTATATTGATGCAATAGTATTTTATTGCGAACAAAATACTATTGATTTAGAATCTATTCCTAAACTTATATCAAAACCTTTGAAAGAGAAGATTAAATATGAGGCAATGGAACTTAATTTTCTTAAAAAAACTTCCCGTGCAAAATTGATCTTTTAATGATGCCATTCGATGCTTATCGTGAATACCTTGCTCTGAAAAATCATTTCACTAAAGATAGTTATGATTATTTTAAATATAATAAAAAGGTAAGAGCAACAGTTCAATCTTTTTACAAACGTAAGGACAGATTCTGGTTTGAAAAATTAGCAAGGCAAAAATCAGAGCAAGAAGTAGTAGAATTTTTTGTTGCTAATTTTGCATCTTGTCCCGATCCAGAAACTCTTTGGATAGGTGAAATGATTAAAGAAGGTGAAGAAAGATATCAAACCTGGCAAAGGAAGGTTCAATCTCTTTCTTATATCTTTAAAGAAGAAAGTCAGTCTTTATTTGATGAAAACAAATTTGATGATGTTTTCAATTGTACAAAGGGACATCCTCCACTCCTTAAAAAATTTTTGAGTGGTAAAGTATCATTGGAGACAATGGTTCTTTATGATAAAATTTTTGATTATTCAAAGAATTTTAATAAGAAACTTCAAGATCCAGTCTGGGAAACTGTAAGTCGTAGAATTAAAAAATATAATCCTTTTCTAAATATTGACGTGTTTAAATTTCGAAAAATTTTAAAGAACGTTATTTTGGAGGATAAATGAGTTTTTTTAAATCAGAAGTTGTTCGTTCAGAAATGACTGAAATTGCAGAACTTCAGGAACATATCTATGGAAACATTTTTAAGTTCCCTACAATGAGTAAAGAAGAAAAACTTGAGCACGTTGAAGTTCTTGAAAAACTTTTAGAGAAACAAAAAGTTCTTTATACCCGATTGAGTTTATCTGATGACCCTGAAGCAATTGAAATGAAACATCGTGTAATGGAATCTGCAGTTATGATGGGAATGCCAAAAGGGACTGATATGAACATCATCTTGAGTAATATGTCCAAAATGCTTGAAGTGATGAAAGAGCAGATTGACAAAACGGGTTCTGACTGCTAGAATATATTGGGCTAGACAATCCCTTAAGCAAAGTCACAAAAGCCAAATACAATTTATAAAGGTAATCTAAATGTCTTTTGAATCTCTTAAAAAACAATCTTCCCTTGGTTCTCTTACACAAAAACTTGTGAAAGAGGTTGAAAAAATGAGTGCTACTACTTCTGGTGGTACTGATGATCGTCTATGGAAACCCGAGATGGGAAAGGATGGAGTAGGATCTGCAGTGATCCGTTTTCTTCCTGCACCTGATGGGGAAGAACTCCCTTGGGCAAAAATGTATTCTCACGCTTTCCAAGGACCTGGTGGATGGTATATTGAAAATTCTTTGACTACTATTGGTCAAAAAGATCCTCTTGGTGAATATAACCGCGAACTTTGGAATACTGGATCTGAAACGAATAAAGAAATTGTTCGAAAGCAAAAACGTAAGCTTAATTATTACAGTAATATTTACGTTGTAAAGGATCCTGCAAATCCTCAAAATGAAGGAAAAGTTTTTCTTTTTAAGTATGGTAAGAAAATCTTTGATAAAATTATGGAAGCAATGCAACCAGAATTTGAAGACGAAGAACCTATCAATCCTTTTGATTTCTGGGCAGGTGCTAATTTTAAACTCAAAATCGTAAAGAAAGATGGGTATTGGAATTACGACAAATCAGAATTTGATCGTGTAGCACCTCTACTGGATGACGATGATGCTCTTGAGTCCATTTGGAAGAAAGAGTATTCTCTTACTGCAATTACTTCACTTGACCAATTTAAATCATATGAAGATCTTGAACGTCGTATGAATATGGTTCTTGGTATCAAGACTTCATCTCCTACTCGTTCTCGTGCAGTAGTTGAACAGGAATATGACCTTGAAGAGTTTGAACAAACTCCAACGCCTCAAGATCGTGTCGTAGAAGAATTGGAACAGTCTTATGCTCGTTCAAAGACTCCTTCTCTTCCTAAAATTTCTTCGGATGATGATGACGAAGATGATGCTCTTTCATACTTCCAGAAACTGGTTGATAGTTGATTACAGATAAATCTTAATATTATCTGCAGTCTTTAAGGTTTCGGTTTTAAATTGACCGGAACCTTTTTCGTATTTCATAATATCATCCATATCATCAATAATAATATTCAAATATTTTGGTTTAAGTAAAAATATATTTCTTTTATTCTCTTCAATTTTTTCTTCATATTCGTAATTTGTGATTGGAACTACTGGATATATTGTAGAATATCCTGAAACAAATTCATCGTAATATGTAAGTGAATAATTTTCATCTACTCGTAATCCTTCTTGTAGTAAAATTGTTCCAGAAGTATTAGTTGCTTTTACTGTTTCATAGTGATGTATTCCATTATATATTCTATTATAAGTATCTGTTTCAGAATCTCCAACAACTTTATATTTTTCAAATAAGTAGTTGTCAAATGAAGTTTGAGTTAAGGGCCATTCTGTTTGTATATTAAGAATATTATTAGAAATTAAAACAATCCAATCTAAATTTGCATCCCCATAATACTCAAATGCAACATTGTCAGGTCTATTATCACCGATTATTTTATATTTTTCAAAGAACACTAAATTCTTAAAAATATCTGGTCTGATTTTTCCTCTTTTAAAAAAGTTTTTAACTTGGATATAGTCTCCTATTTTTGAGTTAGGAAGTCTATTTACATATTCAAAATCTGGAACTTTTCTAAAATACTGATTTGCCATTTTAGTAACCTATATTAGTATCTATTGATTTTCCATCAATGTTTCCATAGTCATCATTAAAGATTGGTTCAAGTTCTTGGAACTGCATACTAATTTCATAAGAAGTCATCATACCATCAGCAAAGGTCATATAATTTCCTTCAGGAGTATAATTGACAGTAAAAGATTGTAAAGCACATTCTTTAATTAGATTTAAATACGAATGATCTTTATTTTTATGTAGATACTGGATCTTAAATGTATGAGGTGCTTTTAAGAATAATTGAGATTGTGTTCTTTGTACCGCCATACCTTGTTTAAAAAATCTTATGATCTGGCGGATTTCATCTCTGTCTTTGGTACCTCTTGCTGATAATTTAAAAGTAAAGCTAAAAGGTCTTAATGTTGGACCAGAGAATAGCAACTCCATATTTGGATTTTGTATTGCTCCTTGAGTTCTGGAAAGTATATTTGATTTACCTATTGCTTGTTCAGTAAAATATGCCCTTAAAGCAGATTTTACATCTCCTGAATTTTGAGATATTCCACCGACTATATTTCCTGTGGTTTCTGCTCCAGCCGCCACTCCATCAGCAATTATTGAATCTGCAATTCCAGCAAGACCCGCTTCTAATGGATTTATCGTATCACCTCCCCACGTAACAGAATTTGTGTCTGAAATTCCCCCAGGTATTGGTAGATACGCACTTCCTATTATTCTTTGCTCCCAAGATTTTCTTGTTTCAAAACCACCTAATCCTTCATTTGCTGCTTTATCTAATTTTTTTGGAACATATTCCAGCATATTAAATTTTATTACATCTTGATATTGTGTTTGAAGATCTGCTGGATATCTTAAGTTTTGTGGAAAGGATCTTCTTGACAATACTTTTGATTTTTCTAATTCTTCCCCCAAAGCACGTTGAGATTCTTCTACTGACGGATTTGCTTCGTTGGTATTTCCTATTAACTTATTGGACTCTGCTTGTGCTGTTTGTGGATTTGCACCTTCTTTTACTTTTGCTTTTGTTACTGTTTCTGTTGCTTTATCCTTTACTGCTTTTACTGATTGTGGTTGCTGAGCAAAAGATTGTTTTTCTGTAGGAGTTGCTCCTGCTCCTGGAACAAATTTTCCTGCATTAGGTCCAGAAGATTCTATTGTACCAACAGTAGCATCTAAAGATTCATTAAAACTAAGTGGTACTATTCTTTTTAATGTTATTTTTCCAGTATCTCTATCTACAAGAGTATAATATCTTTCATTACTTTCTACTGAAGGTAATGGAAATTGAGTTGCATCTCTTGTACCATAAGTTGCCATTGGATATTAGGGTTTTTATCTATTTAGTGAGAAATTTTGCATAAGGAATTGAAAGCATTTCATCAAGCTCTTCGTATCTAACAATGTGAAGTTTTCCTGCAACTTCTTGCCAGGTGTATTGTCTATATTTTCTCCAATGAAAATTAATTCCCCTAAATCCCCAGGGTTCTATTGAGGTGCAGGCAATTAATGGGTGTTGATCATATCTAAGATTTGGTGTTTTCGCATTGTATATAAAGGTATAAAATTTTCCTACTTCTGGATATAATGCTTCTTCTTTCAATACATCTATAATAATTATCATCAAGTCTTCAGGATCATTTGATCCTTCTTTCTCAATTCTTTTTTTAATCTCTCTCATCCTTGGAGGTATATTGAGATATTGCCCAAAACCTTCTGCCATTTAGAATAAATCTTCTTCTGTGATTATTTTAAATTCTACCATTCTATCCGCACACCATTCTTTTGCTGCGCTCCATTTTGCTTGATTTATCGCATAGGTTTTACATTCGTGCAGATATGATTTTGTTACTCTTGATCTTTGTTTGGGTGGAAGAGTTTGTTTTTTTGGCTTTACTTCAACCACATATGTCTTTATATTTCCAGAGTCTTCTTTTACTTTAATTAAGTAATCCGGAAAATATCTATGCACACGATTATCTACAGGAGATATGTAATTTACACAAAATTCTTCTGATGCCCAAGATATAATACTTGGGTTGTTATCGCACCAATAACAAAACTTTCTTTCCCAATTACTTCTACAGATTATATTTGAAGGATCACCTTTATATTTTTCAGGATATGATGGTTTGTATTTGCTTTTAATACTTTCTGCCATTATCCTTACTACATAATATATACGATTAAAAATATTTATAAATGGCAATTTCTACGCCAAAACCAAGAAACGTATCTGAAATAAAAAGTGCTATATTGCAGCCTGCAACTACTTCGCACTATGATCTTTTCCTTTCAGTTCCTACTCCTCTCTCAACAATAATGAGTAAAAACGGAGTGAATTTTGGCGTCATTCAGGATAAACTTCAACTTGCTTGTAGTGAAGCTACTTTACCTGGATCTTCTTTAGCAACTCTTGAAATTAATAATGATTATACAGGAGTTACTGAAAGACACGCATATCGTAGAATATATGATGATAGAATAGATTTGACTTTTTATGTTGATACTTCTTATACTGCGATTAGATTTTTTGAAACTTGGATTAAATTTATTATGAATGAGAGTATTTCTGGTGGTCCTAATAATGCTCCAGTAGGACTTAAATCTCCAAATTTCTATTACACTACTAGATACCCGGAAGAATATCAATCACAGTTTAGTATTGTTAAATTTGAAAAAGATTATAAAACAAAACTTACATATACTTTTTTAAAGGCATATCCAATTAGTATATCTTCTATGCCTATTTCTTATGATTCTTCTTCTTTACTTAAATGTACTGTTTCTTTTTCATACACTAGATATTTTGTTGAAGAACTTAATGGATCTCCTCCTCCAACTAATGAACAAAATCCCCAGTCTTCTCTAAATAATCCCCTAGAACAAGCAGGATTTAATGTTACCGCTTATCGGGGATTAGTTAATCCAGAATTTGGTGTAGATACCACTGGGGGTATAGGTCTTCAAAATGCTTTATCTTCTGGAAACTCTCTTCAAGTTTTTGAAGGTGAAGAAATTATCGGTGCAGTGAATTCTAATTCTCGTTTTGTTGAATCTGGACTTCCTTATGTTGGTAGAAACATTGGTCCTCTAGCAAGATAAAAAAAGAGGGTCCGAAGACCCTCAGTTATCTTTCCAATCTGTTTGTGGTGGGGGAATAACCCCCAGAGTTGCTAGTCCAGCGAATATATAACCAGCACCAAAAACGGTGCATATTAAAATACAGTATGCTATGAATAATTTTTTTAAAATATTAATCATCGTTTTTAGAAGTACCGATTGTTCCAAGAGCACCAGTGATTGCAATGAGGTTTGCTAGAAGAAACCAGTTTCCTTCTGCCGATACATTCATTCGGTGCCGCATTTCTTCGTGTTGAGCACCGACTGCAACTGCTTTTTCTAGAGCTGCCATATCCCGAACACCCCAAGAACCGAAGTACATTGAAAGTCCGACTCCGTAGAGAAAGACGAGACTAAAAAAAAGACGACGCATTGCTTTGTTTGTTTACCTTGTCATTATACGACAAAATGCTTTCTTTGTCACGTTCCGGTGGACACTTTCCTTTCTGTCCATCTGCCATAAATAATCACATCTGAAAAATTTTTTATAGGACATTATGCCTTTACCAAAGATTTCTACGCCAACTTATGAACTTGAATTGCCATCTACTGGAGAAACAATCCAATATAGACCGTTTCTTGTTAAAGAAGAAAAGTTGCTTGTAATTGCTTTAGAGAGTGAAGATATAAAGCAAATTACAACAGCAATTAAGACTGTTATTAAGAATTGTATTATTACTAAAAATATCAAGGTAGAATCTCTTCCAACTTTTGATATTGAATATTTGTTTTTAAATATTCGCGGTAAATCTGTTGGAGAGGAACTTGAGGTTAATATTATTTGTCCAGATGATGGAGAAACTCAAGTTCCAGTAAAAATTAATTTGGACGATATTAAAGTTCAAAAAAATGAGCAACATTCTAATAGAATTAAACTTGATGGTTCTATTATGATGCAAATGAAGTATCCATCTTTGGATCAATTTATTAAAAGTAATTTTGACTTTAGCGATAAGAATGCGATGGATCAATCATTTGATTTGATTGCATCGTGTATTGATAAAATCTTTACTGAAGAAGAAGTTTGGACAACTTCTGATGTAACTAAAAAAGAAATGAATGACTTTTTGGAATCAATGAATTCTTCTCAGTTCAAAGATATTGAAAAGTTTTTTGAAACAATGCCTAAACTTTCTCATAAAATTAAAGTTAAGAATCCAGTTACTGAAGTTGAAAGTGAAGTTGTTTTAGAAGGGTTAGCATCTTTTTTCGCGTGAGTATGGTCCATATGGACCTTGAAAATTATTTCAAACTTAATTTTTCTTTAATGCAATATCATAAATATTCATTATGGGAGATTGAATCAATGATCCCTTGGGAGAGAGATATATACATCACATTATTGCAACAGCACCTTGAAGAAGAAGAGTTAAAACAAAAACAGCAGATGAGTAATGCCCAATTCTAAAGCAATAAGTGCTTCTAGTTTTTTTGGTAAGGATAGGTATGAATATTACCTAAATGAACTCCTTACGGAGCAGACTTTGGGTGGACAAAAATTATCTAAAGAACAATTAAAAGAAGGATTTTCTAGAAGAAAAAATAAGATAAGTTTTGAAAAGTTTGTTGATAAAATAGTAACTACAAAAGCAGCAAAAGCAGCAGTTTCTTCTCCAGGAAAAGGTCCATCACCAGCGGCAGGTGGTGGAATGAATGGACCTCGTGGAAATGCTATTGTAAGATCTCCATCTGGTGTATTGCAGAAATATACTGGAGTTTCTCAAAAAGTTGGTGTAGGAATAGAAGAAGATATTTCTGCAATTGCTAAGTATATGTCTTCGATTGCAGATACACTTACTATACAAAAGAAAGTAGATAATGATGCATCTGCATATGAAAAAAGAAAATCGGAACAAGAGAAAAGAAAACTTGCAGAGAATAAATTAGAAAAGAGATTTGAAGGACTAAAAAAAGCAGCAGAAAAAATAATTGCACCTGTCAAATCGTTACTTGATAGAATCATTCAATTCTTTACTACAGTTATACTTGGAAGAATTGTATATAAACTTGTAGAGTGGTTGGGTGATGAAAAAAATGCAAGTAAAGTTAAATCTATTATTCGTTTTGTAAAAGATTGGTGGCCTGCATTACTTGGGTCCTATATTTTATTTGGAACAAGTTTTGGAAAGTTAGTTAGAGGTTTAACTGGGATTGTCGGTAGATTTATATTCCAACTAGGAAAGGTTGCCATACCTAGATTGCTATCTGTGATATCAAAAAATCCTTTAGCAAGTTTAATAGTAGGAACTTCTGTAGCAGGAACACTTGCAAGAACTGGTGAAAGAGAAAGATTAAAACCGGAGTTAGACAAACAAAGAGTAAGTGTAGAAAAAACTGATAAGGATACAAGTGCTCCTTGGTATCAAAAACTTGGTGCTTCTTTTGCTAAACAAGAACTCACAACTGGACAGCAACGTCAAAGTATAGTCGCTCCTGTTCCTGGTGCAATGTTCAGTGGTGGTGGATTGGCAAATGGTTTTGTAAGCGGAGAGAAGGGTATAGATAAAGTCCCTGCGATGCTTTCTGATGGTGAGTTTGTGATGTCTCGTGGCGCTGTTTCTAAGTATGGAGTTGATACTTTAGAGGCAATGAATGCTGCTGGAGGTGGAACTAACAAACCTAAGATTATGAGTGGAACCACTTATGCTCAAGGTGGCGGTCTTATTGGTAGAGGTGAGTATTATATAAATGAAATTTTAAAAGGTTTGTCTCCCCAATACAAATGGGCAGAAGGTCTAGCAAAGCAAGCTGGCGTTTCTGCACAAAATGCAATGCAGCAATCTGCTACTGGTGTTATTAATGAAGGTGTAAAGACACAGAGATATTTTACCAGCGACAAAATGCAAAGTGATATGGCAAATCTTGGAAATAGAGCATTAAATTCTTTGCAAAATAACTTTAATACCGTTAAAGAAGTTGCTAAAAATGCTTCCAAATCTGTCAACAAGTTTGGAGCCAGTGAAAAATATAAGACAATGGCGAAAAATAATGAAAAGAAAAGTCAGGAAGCTATTAGTAAGTATGATGCTTGGGTACAGAGTTTGCCAAAAGGATTTCTAAAAGATACGATGAATAGGGGATTGATTCCTATTCCAACAGGAAATTCTTTTGGTATGTCTACGCTTACTTATCTTAAGGCTATGATGGGTCCTTTAGGTAGACCATTTAAAGTTTTGAGTAATGATTCTGTTGATAAAGCAAGACAAGAAATGATTGATAGGACTGCTGCTGCAAATGGTTTGCGAGTTGGTCCGGGTGGGAAAATGTCTATGGAATGGAATAGAGTATCTGGACCTGGATCTGGACAATATACTGATGATCTTAAATCTTTAGGTGGTGCTGGTGGATTTGGTGGAGGTAAATTTTTTAATTCTACTTTTGGTAGGTGGTCTGGAACACAAAGGGGAGATAGAATAGTTACCAATGATGTATATAACTTCAATGAACCTGTTGGTGTATATGCCAAAAAGTCTATGGATGCCATAAAGAAAGGTGATTTTGGGCAAGGGTTGTATAATATTGCGTCAATGACAGGAAGATTTGCACAAGATGTTGGATGGATGAATCAAAGAGCTTTGGGATCTGAAATCGATATTGGAACTGTCAAAAATATCGATCCCAAAACGGGGAAACCAAAACCAAAAGATACTTCTTCGCCGATTACAACGTATAAACCCAATGATCCAAGAAGAAAACAATCTGGACCATATCAATCAAGGTTTGCTCGTCCCAAAAATGCTGGCGTGAAACCGGTCAAACCCCCATCAAAACCATCAGTTATATATAAATATCAACAATCCACAAATAAGACTAAACCATCTTCAATTTATAATCGACCATCAACTTCAAATGTACCTAATTTCAGTGCTTCTACTAGAGGCAGTAGATCAAAGCAAAATACTTTAGGGTTGGCGAGGTAAGATAAATGGCGATCAATGCCCAAAAGTTTTTACCTTCCGCAAAAGGGGGAGCACTATCAAAAGTTAATAATACTAGTATTATTAAAGGTTCATCATCTATAGGATTTACTAATAAGTCTGTTGAAAATCTTGGTATTGTTCGTGTTAAAGTAATTCAAATTGATGATATATTAAAAGGAACTCTAGCAGCAGATAAGAAAAAATTAACTGAGGAAAAGAAAAAAGAAAGTTCTGAGAGACGTGAAAAAATAGAAGAAAAATTAGAAACAAAACCAAACGCAGAAAAGGGCAAAATAAAAATGCCTAGTCTGCCTAGAATGGGATTTTTGGATTGGGTAAAGAACTTTATTGGAAATATTATTCTTGGATATTTTGCAGTCAGACTAGTAGATCATTTGCCAAAGATAATACCTATTGTAAAGTTTTTGGGTAAGGCAACTGATTTTGTTCTTGGTGTTGGCGGAAAACTTTTAGATGGTCTTGTAACTTTTATTGATTGGGGATATAAGGCTTATGATGCTACTCGTGGATTTATAAAAAATCTTTTTGGTGATGATGGCGCAAAACAGTTTGATCAACTATCTAGTGCATTAAATCAGTTTTTAAATCTTGCTATTATCGCAGGAATGGCTGTTGCTGGTTCTGGTGGATTTGGTGGTGGGAAAGGACGTGGTACTAACGTAAGACCTGGTGGAAAACCTAAGGTTACTACAAGTGGCGGTAGAACAGTAGGGAGACCTGATGTAAGAAATCCTTTTAGACAAAGACCTAAAGTAACAGTTGGACGCGGTGGTAATAGAGCACTTCTTTCTTCGGTAAGACCATTTTTAAAAAGGATTCCTCTTCCGGTAGTTGGAGCACTGATTGATTTTGGTTTGTCTGTTGCTCTTGGAGAGAACCCCGGAAGAGCAGCATTTAGAGCAATTGGTGCAGGACTCCTTGGTGCTGTTGGTGCTGCTGCAGGAACCGTTGTGCCTGTTGCTGGAAACTTTATTGGGGGATTGTTAGGAGGTGTTGCTGGCGATGCCATTGGTGGTGTTTTATATGATTTCCTTTTTGGTGGTAAGTCTTCATCGGCGAAAGGAAAGACTGTTAAGAAAGCAGGTGGCGGAATAACAAGATCTGGAAGACCTCAGCGTGGAGTAAGAAGAACAATAACAAGAAAAGCAAAATATAAAAGAAAATTAGCACCAAAAAAACCTGGTGATGTTGAGGCAACTTCTCCTGGTTCTGATGTTGGAGGTGAAGATAAGTTGTTTGGATTATTTCCGAATCCATTTAAAATGTTCCAAAAGGCAGTTGATGTTATGAATCCTTTTAAAGTGATTCAAAAGGCAGGACAAAATCTTGGTGATAGTGATTACTTTGGTCCAATACTTGCAATCACTTCTAAAATTTTACTAGGACAAAAACCAACTCAACAAGATTATAAGAATGTTGGACTTGGTATTAATATGTTGGTTGCTAAAGGAATAGATGATGGCAAATTAAGGGGTGGACTTGCTGCTTTTGCTGAAGGTGGATTTGTTGATCCAAAAACACTAGATGCCATTGCTCAAGGGGGTGATATTAGTGATTGGGTTGCAAAGTCTTTTAAGGATTCGACGGAAACCAATGCACAGAAAACTTTAAGAGAGATACAAGAAAATTTAAAATTAAAACCGGGGGGTGCTGGTCCAGATAAAAGTGACCCAACAAAACAAGTAGATGAAGGTGATGTTATGGGTGGGACTGGTGGAAAATGGGGACCTTTATTGGATTTAATTGCAAGTGTTGAGTCTGGAAATAGTTATGAAGCATTAAATCCATCAACAACTCTTCCTGGTGCAACAAAAATGACTATATCTAGAGTTGCTGTTGAAGCAGAAAAAATTGGAAGATCTAAAGGTGGAACTGGGGCAGTTGGGAGGTATCAGCAACTTCCTTGGTACTTGGTAAGTAGAGCAAGAGCAGCTGGACTGAATCCGGATAAAGATTTGTTTAGTCCAAAAAACCAAGATTTAATAGTTTCTAAAGTTAATATTGAACAAAATCGTAGCGGGAGAAGGTGGTTATCTGGCGAGATTAGTGATGAACAATTTATGCAAGGTTTATCTCAAGAATTTGCGGCAATTCCAAACGCTCAAGGTAAATTTTATTATGGTGGGCAAAAAAGTTCAATGACACCTGCAAGAGTTAAAGTTGCTCTAGGTAAAGTTAGAAGTGGTGGATATTCTCAAAAAGAACTTTCTCAATTTGAAAATGTTAAAATGGGAAAGGGATATGGAAGTGGTGGGCAAAAAATTGCAGGAGATCTTGGTGATTTTATGAAGGCAAATAGGTCTAAAGTTCCTGTCACCGGAAGTATTCATAGACATCCTAGACACCCACCCTGGTCAAAGTCTGGTCATAGTGTTGGATCTCTTCACTATCAGGGTCGTGCAATTGATTTGGGTGGATGGGCTCCTTCTAATAAAAATAGTGGAGGTAGAGATGAGCAAGCTCCTATAATTAAATCTATCCTAGATTGGAATAAAAGGAATGGATACTCCCCGGTTCAATTGATCCATCATTCTCCAAAATATAAAAATATTGGATCATATCAATCAGATCATAATGATCATGTTCATGTTGCATATGAAAAAGGTGGAATGACTTTAGGTGGTCCTCATATGGCAATGCTTGGTGAAAAAGGAAAAGAGTTTGTTATTGATGCAGACTCTACTGCTGCTATTGAACAAACTTTTCCTGGGTTCTTAGGTTCTATTAATACGGCAAAATATGATCAAGCTATAAATGTTTTAAGTAATTTTGCTTCGTATGAATCTGGGTCTGAGCAAATTGTAATTGTACCTAATACTCAAATTGTTGCTGGAAGTGGGGATGCTTATGAAGGTGGGGGAGGTTTGATGATTTCTTCTAACGAAAGTGAATCCGATCCATTTGATTCTCTTTATGTTGGTGGTTAAATATAATTAAGAGGTAATAACAAATGGTAAATTTAATAGCAACTAAATCTGCTGAATCTTCTTATATACAAAGACTAGATGTAGTTTCTAATAAGGATCAAAGTAAAACTGCTAGTATCGTGAATGGTGCTATTCGCCTAATGTATTATGAAAGTATTCTTCAAGATAGTATAAAAGCAACTTATACTTTTGCTGATACTGGAAATTCAGTTGATGATAAGACTGTAGTTGATGGTTTGCCTATTGTTGGTCAAGAAAAAGTATATTTAAAATTTACTGATAATAATGAAAAAACTTTAGATTTGGTTCTTTATGTGAATAAGGTCTCACCAATTTCTGAAGACACTACAAAATCTATGATTCAGTTGGAATTAGTTTCTAAAGAATTTATTATGAATGAAAAAGTTAGATTGAATGAAAGATTTGATGGAAAAATTTCCGAACATATTAAAAGGATTTTGACTGATAAAAAATATCTTGCAACAGATAAGAAATTAGATATAGAGGAGACATTTAATAATTATAATTTTATCGGAAACAACAGAAAACCTTATTATGCTATGAATTGGTTATCTAAAAAATCTGTGCCTAATTTTTCTGAAGCAAGTGGAAACACTGCTGGATATTTTTTCTTTGAAACAACAGAAGGATTTAAATTTAAGTCTATAGATTCTTTATTAAGTCAAGAAAAGAAAAAGTCTATTATATTCAATCAAACTCCAGACTCTAGAGGAGATAATATTCCCTCTGGGTATGATGTTAAAGCACTTGATTATTATAAAGATAATCGAGTCGATGTTCAAGAAAAATTAAAAATGGGTGCATTTTCTACTCGAACTGTCTTATTTGACCCATTTAATTGTTATTATGAAGTTATTACTCCCAATGCAAAGGAAAAAGAGCAATCTTTAAAGTTGGGTGGAAAAGAACTTCCTACTTTGAATCCGGAGTTTAATAGGGAAGGTAGTAATAAAGAATTTTCTAGAACTACTTACTACTTATTAGATAAAGGTACATTGCCTTCGGGTAATACTAAGCAACAACTTAGTAAATCTAAAGAAGAAAATTTTGAATATAAAAATATATTAAATCAATCAATAATGAGATATAATCAACTTTTTTCTTTAAAGAGTACTATCACTATTCCTGGTGATTTTTCACTACACGCTGGTGATGTTGTTTTCGTTGATGCTAAAGAATTATCAATTTATGATGAAGAAGTAAATAAGGAATATGGTGGGCTATATATTATAGCAGATTTATGTCACTACATTTCCCCGAAAGAAACTTATACTAAGTTAAATTTAGTCAGAGATTCTTTTGGTAGAGTTGGCAATCACACATCTGGTAAAATACCATTATGAACAATAAAAGCCTCCAACAACACATTAATGATGATATAGATGAATTAAACAATTCTAATGTTAGTAGTCAACGTCGTCGTCATTTGAGCGATGAACTTACTGCACTCGAACAATATCAAGTAAATCATCCAGACGAAGATCACGATCCAACATCACTTGAATTATATTGCGACTCTCATCCAAATGCTCTTGAATGTAGAATATATGAGGATTGATCTGTAATGGAAGGTGGGTCTTTATTTAATCCTGGATTTTTAGGATCACATTTCTATTGGTGGATAGGTCAGATTGCTGATGATTCCACTTGGAGGGATAATATTGTTCCAGGAAAATTTGAAAATAAAGATCAGGTTCCTGGGTGGGGGAGAAGATATAAAGTCCGAATAATTGGATTGCACGATAGAGAAGAAACTACAATCCCTTCTGATCAACTTCCTTGGGCGCAGGTAATGTATCCAATTACTGCGGGTGGAGGTCAAGCAGCAGCGTCTGCTACATCCAACCTTCGCCAAGGTAATTTTGTTTTTGGGTTCTTTCTTGATGGGCAAGATCAACAAGTTCCTGTAATAATGGGAGTTCTTGGTAATAATGCCCAGACAGTATTAGGTACTAAGATTGGAGATGATAAAAGTAATTTTTCAGCGACAAGTGGATTTGCAACTCCAGCAAATGGTGATAAAGATTTAAATATAAAAGTTCCTGCAGAATCTTTAGTTACAAATAAACCAAAGTCTAAAGAACAATCTGAAGAATGTTCTCCTCCTCCAAATGGAGTTTCTGTAAATCAATTTGGATTAAGATCAGATCTTCCTTTATCTAAAGCGCAGTTTCAAGATCAACAAATAGCAATAATAGAGGCAGAAGCAAGAATAAATTCTGGATTATTGAGACCAGAAGATCGAGCCTCATTTATACAATCTGAAGTAGCAAAGGGAATTAAGAATAGATGTAAAGAATCTAATTCTTCAACTTCTCCTTCTCAACCTGGTGCAACTAGAGAGCAACCAGATAACCCACACGAATTAAGTGCCGCAGATGTAATTCGTAATGAAAAAATGTTGAGAAAGGTTCCTCTTTCCAGTCCTTGTAAAAAACAAAAAACTGATCTTAAAAATATACAAATAGTAATTGAAAATCTTACAAAAGACATTAATAAAGTTCAGCAAGCAGCAAATAGTTATATTGATGCAGTTTCTACAAATTTAAATGAATCTAAATTGCAATCATTGGTAGATTCTGCCGCAGCAAAAGTTGCCTCTTATATGAAAAGTATCTTTGAGCAAGTAAAGGGATATGTGATTAAAGAAATGAATGCTAAAATTTCTAAAATAGTTGATAAAATATTTCCAAATCAAAGAAATAAAGTTTTGCGTTTGAAAGATAAAAGTACAAGTAAAATTGTTTGTCTCTTTAATAAAATAGTTGGGAAATTGGTGGGGTTAATTGGATCATTCTTGGGTAAATTATTCAAAGATGATTCGGGGAATTTTAAAAAAGTTGCACCAGAAGAAGGAACTACTCCAATCGTTCCAATTTGTTCAGTTGAACAACTCACTGGAAATGTATTAGGAAATGTAATTCAGGAAATTACTGAAGGTGTAGATGCTGCTGTATCTCCTATCGGAAATTTAGTTTCACAATCTCTGGGTTCTTATGTTGAATTTGGTGGAAGTACTTCTGGCGATTCTAATACTTTTCCTTTAGAATCTTTATCATATGTTTCTTCTGGATTTGTTTCTGGAAAAATTGATTCACTTGCAGGACAATCTTCTAGTTTTATTTTTGGTCAGATTGATTCTGCAACTGGAGGAGTAAGTCAGCCTTTAACCAATGTTGCAACAATATTAAATCAATCTACATCTTTACTTGATGGAATAACTGGAAATATGACAAGTGCTTTAGGATTTGTAAATTCTATACTTCAATTTTTTAGTTGTGATGAAGAAGAATCTTGTCCAATCAATGATTATCACACTTTTCAGAATGGTGGAGGTGCATCTAAATCTGTTGATCAACCAATTTTAGATAATGTGTCTAAAAATATAAATCAAAATTCAGAAGTTCCAAAGAAAGAAAATCCTTTTGCTCAACCTTCTAAACAAACTGTTTCTGGATTTACTGTTGGCGCAAATTCAAACATTGGATAGTTATACTAAATACTTCTAATAAAAGAACGAAAAATAACAAGATCAATATTATATGGCAAGACAAAGCAGTTTATTAGGACCAACACCAAAATCTGCCATAACTGTTGGATATATTGATCCTACTTTAGGATATATTGATAACGTTTCTATTAATGATGCAAACAAGTATGCTCAAGTAAATCCAGGAACTGTTTTTATTTTCTTTGATGGTAATAATAATTTAAGATTTTTAACAATAACTGAAGTAAATTCTTTAACTTATTCTGATTTAGTTTCTACTGATAAGTGTAATGATAAACCACAAAAATGTGGTCCTCCTATTATTAATTTTTTCGGAGGTGGTGGCGTAGGGGCATCTGCAAATCCTATTATAGGCGCAGATGGATCTTTACTTGCAGTCGATGTAGTTTCTGGTGGTTTTGGATATAAATTTCCACCTAAAGTTTCTGCCGAAGATTTATGTCAGTTTGGAAGTGGTGCGGTATTGAGATCTTCTTTAGGAGAAACTGCTACTATTTTAGAAACTTATGAAGACGAAGAAGATTTTGAAGAATATGTAATAGAAGAAGAAGAGGGTAATGGTATAGTTGAATGGGGACCTGATGGAGAAATTTTAGGTCAATGGAATGCGGATAGTTATGATTTTAATAATGAAAATGATCCAATTGCAGATGAGATTAAAAAATACCAAAAAGTTCTTATAGAAAAACCTTTTTGGACTACTAGAAAAAATAAACCATCCAAAATAACTTCTTTGGATGAATCTTATAATTCATATGATGTTACTCATCCTTCTTGGAATGAGTTTATGAATAAGTATGCGATTTCTCCAGTACCATCTTCGGATTTTTCTGGAAGTGATTATTCTGGAAGAGTATTTACTTTCGAATGGATAGAAGAATTTCCTTATGATGGACAATATACTTTTAAGGGACTTTGTGACAATATTGCAAAAGTTTATCTTGACGATTCTTTACTTGTAGATAATTTAAACGGATTTAACAGTCCAGTAACATCTTTTTCTACAAATATCACAGAAGGTTTTCACGTAATTAGAGTTGATTTATTAAATATTCCTATTCCACAAACACCTACTCCCAATAGTTCTTCAAATAACACCCAAGTATCGAAAATAAATCCAAAATTTATAAAAAAAGGAAAAGATTTTTTTATAGAAGTTGAAGGAACTGGAACAGGTAAAGTAACTATTTTAGTTGATATAAATGATTCTCCTGGAATTGCTGGAGTTGCTGCAAAACAAATCATAATACCGTCTAATGATGGTGATCTAAAATTTACTAGAACAGGATATTCTTCATCTAATATAGAATCTTTTGTTGTTCCTAATGAAAGTATAAAGAAAACTGCTAGATTTACTGGAGGAAAAACTTATGGTCCGATTAAAATTATTGGAGCATCAATAAATGTTCCTGAACCAGAAGTAAAAAATAATAATAAAATTGCATTATATGATGCTGATGGAACAGATCAAAATATTCAAGTGACTATTGCTGATGTTGTTAATGAGCAAAATTCGTTAAAGGTAAATGGAATCGAAGTACTCAAAGATACATCAAATGAACCAACATCATATCAAATACCTACAGTAAAGTTTGTTCAGAAAAATAATCAATATTATATTCAAGTATCTGGAAATGGTGAAGTTAAAGCAAAACTTAAAATGGATGTTAATGATAGTCCATACATTGCTGATATTGCTGCATCTGAAATAATTTTACCAACAGATACCGGAAATGTATCTTTTAAAAGGACCAAACTATCTCAAATAGATACTTTTACTTCTTCGTTTGTTTCTTACCTAAAAGAGGAAACGATAACAAAAAATGTAAGTTTCACTGGTGGTAGATTATATGGTCCAATACAAATTTTGGGTAGTAGTTCTACTCAAAAAATAAATGGATCAAGAAGATTAGATTTATATGATCTAGATGGAAATGATGCAAATATTAAATTTGAAATTTTTAGTATAAACCCAATTAAATCTAAAGAGACATCAATATCGGTTGGAAATGTAATATCTTCAGCATCTTGGAATACAAATCCAATGGGTATTTCTATGTCCATAGATGCTCCTGATCCTCCAATTCCAGTAGAACCAATACCAAAACAAACTGGAAGATGTCCTTCTAATCCAATATGGTCTACAAGATTTTCTGGAGCAACTTCAAGTTGGTACCCTGTTAAATACGAAGTTCCAAATACCTGGAGCAACTTTATGAACAGGTATGCGGTTTCTCCAGTTCCACCTTCAAGTGACCCTGGGAGTGATCAGTCTGGAATAACTTTTTCCAATACTTGGAATGTTAATATTCCATATGATGGATTTTATGCATTAAAAGGAACTGCTGATAATTCGGGAAAAGTATATGTTGATGGAATTTTAGTAACATCATTAAATGGATTTACTACAAATAATCCTACAATTAATAAAGTCTTTCTTACAGAAGGACCTCATACAATTACCGTTGAAGTTTTAAATTTTCCTCAAGATGTTTTAAATGTAATTGATAAAAAAATATTCAGCACTCAAGATTGGAGATCTCCAGCGAAATCTGATTTTGTTGATGTTGTTTTTAGGGTTTATGGTGAGGGTAGAAATAGTAATAAAATGAAATTTTCATTTTCTTCAGAAGATAATTCTAGTACATTTACTATTAATGGGGCATATTCTTCTGGGACTTATAGAAAAGAAACAATTAAAGTAAAAGCAAATACTACTTACAAAGTTGTTGCTACATCTTCTCTTGGTACCGTAGAACAGGGAACTATTTCGAATGGTACGAAAAATAAAGAAGGTGGACTCCAAAATTCAAATCGTATTTTTGGTGACCGTATTGCATCTGATAATGATAATGATGATATGCAAATTACTGTAGAGTCTGGTATATTCATACCTTCTAATAAAAGAAATGCAAAAAATAGTGGTAGAAGTACATATGATCTTACTTTTAGGGTTGATTCTCAAAATTTAACTTCAATTGAAAATATTGGTGGGGTTAGTTATTCTGGTCCTACATTATTTGCTCATCAAGATAGATCTTGGAGTAATAATTTTATGAATAATTATTCAGTTTCTCCAAAAGTTTTTACTGATATATCACAACCAGAAAATCCAGTAATAGGAAAATATACTTTAACTTGGAGTAATGTTGATTTTCCAGAAAGCGGTACGTATAAAATAAATTTTCAGGCAGATAATGTAGGAATTCTAAAAATAGACGAACAAACAATAGCAACATCTACTGATTTTTCAGGAAATCCTATCCAATATATTGCAAATGTGACTCAAGGAAAGCACACAGTGAGTGTTGAACTTGAAAATGTCCAAAGACCTTTGGATAATAAGAATTCTTTTATATTTAAAAATAATCCAATGGGAACAGCTATACATATAACCAAAGATGTTAGTGTTCTTAATCCAAATGCTGCTTCTTGGGCAAGGTCAAATCCAATTGGAGTTTCTGCAGTTCTTATATCTCCTCCTTGTCCCAAAGAAATTGGTGGTAAAGGAGTTGTCAATGAGGTAGTAGTTGAAGATCCTGGAAATGGATATTTGCCTCCAGACCCTACAGGGCAGACATATCCAGTAACTCTTGAACTGGCCGATGTTATTGTAACAAATCCTGGAATTAATTATAATTGTGGAATTGATGAAATAAAAATAGTCCCAGACAATGGAGCTAAACTATCATATGTTTGTGATTCCTTTGGTAGAATTTCAGATGTTGTTGTGAATGAACCTGGAATAGGTTTTACTTCATATCCAAATATTTTTATGCAGTCTCCTACACAACCTACTGGTGTTAATGCTTCGTTTGTTCCAGTTTTTAGAGTTGTGAGAGATCCTATAGAAGTTCCTGAAGATAGATTGATTCAGGTTACTGATTTGGTGGGTCTTAAACAGACTGGATATGTTGATGGTCGTGCTTACTATGGTGCTGTTTATTATGATAATGGAGTTAGATATGCTGGTTATTATAAGACAACTGGAACTCAAACTATAGTTTATGATACTTTACAAGAAAGTATAACTGCTAATATAATTACTCCTCCAAGTGCTATTGAAGTATCTGGAACTGATGTTTCATCTAATGATCCAACATTGAACATCCCAAGAACACTAAGAACAACAACAGAATTATGATGGTAAATAGTATTATAATTTATAATTTATAAATGGCGACTCCCCAAAATATAAGAAATACTAGAGTTGGTTCCCCAAGAAGCGATGCTTACGCTTCGGGTTCTTTACCTGAAAATAATAGATCTAAAAAAACATATACAACCATTCGTTATGGAAATGACCATGGATCTGTAAGTTTTGGTCATATTCATAAGCAAGCAGATGTTATTGCAGATGTTTTACTTCAGGCTTCTGACGGAAGACACTCTATAATGATGGATAAAGATGGTCCCCGAAAAGGTGGGACTACTATGTTTGCTCCTGGTGTTTTTCAAATTCAATGTGGAGATGATAAAAGCGGAGATGAAAACTCTTTAGTCCTTACCTCTATTAATGGTGATATAATTATCAGAGCTGAAAATGGTAGAGTTCGTATTGAAGGACTTGATATTGATTTAATCGCAAAAGGACCAGACAATACCAGAGGAAACATTCAAATTAAAGCAGAAGGTGGTAATCTCAATCTTAAAGCAAATAATGTAACAATTGATGGGACTTCTTCATATAAACTAGTTACCACTGGTCAGGCACAAATAACAGCAAATTCCACTATGAAGATATATAGTTCAGTGATTCAAGGTGTGACTGATGCTGTTGCGAATAGAGATTCTAAAGTTGGTGGAAAAGATATTTATAGATCTCAAACTAAAGTAAAATAGGAGAAATAAATGGCTTTTTTACTAGACGATTGTGCTGCTGGAGGACAATTCATTTGTGGAGCAGGAAACCCAGTTGCATTAGGAGTAGGAGATTCTAAGATAAGAGGATCTGCTTATGTTGAAGGTCCTATGCAAGTAGGAAAATCAAGTGACCATAAAGTTCCCCGTGCTACTTTCCTTATAGGAAGACTTAATAATTCGGACGCACCATCTGCATTATACTCCCTTTGGGTTAAATTATATTCTAGATTTCAGAACTTTGTTAGAATTGATATTTTATTGAAATGTAAATTTATTGAAGCAAAAATTGTAAGAACCGAAGTTCTTCAGGCATCAATAAAAAATTTTGTAATTGATCATCCAACCAAAGAAGGTAAAAAACTAGTTCATACCTGTTTAGAGGGACCTGAAAATGGAGTTTATGTTCGCGGTAAATTGGTTGATGAATCTATAATTGAATTACCAGAATATTGGACAAAGTTGGTTGATGAATCTTCAATATCAATTTCTATTACTCCAATAGGGAATTCACAAGATATTTTTGTATCTAATATAGAAAATAATAAAATATTCTTACAAGAAAAAGAGTCTTTACCAATAAGTTGTTTTTATCATATATTTGGTACAAGAAATGATGTCGAAAAATTAGTAACGGAGATTGATGAATAATGGCTTTTACTTTTGAAAAGTATGGTACTTTTACTGGACCAGGAACTCCATTTGAGTATAGAGACAATGATGACTTTGATGTTAGTAGTTATGATGGATCTTCTTTTAATCTGAATGATGTTTCTGTTTGTTTAGTGAACAGATCAGAATCTCCTGCTGATTATATTTACATGCATTTGAATGGATTTCGTACCTCTACTCTTACTTTGGAAAGAAATTCGGGTAATATCCCTTCATTTTTTGTTAATGCAAATAGATCTACTTTTAGTGGAGAAGTTTTTTCTAATGGTGGTGCTCATCGACTTTCTGCTAAAAAAAATTTTGATATTCCTCATCCAAATAAACAAGGATGGAGACTTAGGCATACTTGTATAGAGGGTCCAGAAAATGCTGTATATTATAGAGGCAGACTTACTGGATCAAATATAATTGAACTTCCAGAATATTGGAGAGGATTTATTGATCCTGAAAGTATTTCAGTACATTTAACTCAAATAGGTTCTCAGCAGGACCTTATAGTAGAAAAAATTGAATGGGGAACAAAGATTATTATTAAATCTGGTTCAAGTTCTTCTATAGATTGCTACTATATAGTATATGCTAATAGAATTGATGGGGAAAATTTAATAGTAGAGTATGAGGGGAATAGTCCTGCGGATTACCCTGGCAATAATGATGAATATTCTATTGTTGGATGGAATTATGATGTAAGATCTTAACCTTTATTTCCATGACACATACAAGTCCTGCATATGATTTCAAATATCCTAGAGTATATACAGTTGATACTGATAGAGAATATGATCCAAATGCAGCAAATATATTCGATGATGAACAATTTTTAACTTCTGTTTCCGTAAGTGGAACACTTGAAAGTTATTCATTAATTATTACTGGGATAGAAACAACCGGAATTTCTACCGGACAGTATATAAAAACAATTGATGAAGTAATACAACCAGGAACTTCCGTACTTTCAATTGGTATTGGAAGTGTTTTTATTAATCAGGAATCATTAAATGCCGATTCTGTAACAACTAATTTTGAATTTGGTTCTTATCCACTATATTCTGAACCAGGTTTATTTCCCGATTTGCAGACGGATAATTTATTAGTAAATGATTATTTGTTTATGCAAGGACCACTTTATGATAAAACTGATTATAGTGGAAAACTTGGTGAAATACTTTTAACTGATGGTACTGCAGTATTTTGGAGAGATATTTCTGGACTAGGAACTCCCTTACAAACTATAGGTATTTGGGACGAAAACTTATTTCAAGGAATTGTAGCTAATCTCAATTTTATTGATGGAAATGACCCAGATAATCTAGTAAAAGCTGAAATTAGTGGAATTAGTACTAAATTTGCAGATATTATTATATCTGATAGATGGGCTTTAGTTGGTTCTGGTGATATTAATCGGGAATCTAAAGTAGGTATTAATAATGATAGTCCAACTTATGATCTTGATGTTAGTGGTGATCTTAGGGTAACTGAAAATGTAAGATTTACTAGAAATGAACAATCTACTAGCATTACTGATGGGGCTCTTACTGTAGTTGGTGGTGTTGGTATTGGTTTAAATTTAAATGTAGGGGGAAATCTTAATGTTACTGGAACAGCAGAGATTTTAGATGATAATACAAT
>Ga0209704_1000030_pt1 | contig 25254 bp, 22 predicted proteins | sample PPLLaktember2015_FD_187258 | JGI IMG/M metagenome (GOLD analysis project Ga0209704, IMG submission 187258) | Freshwater sediment microbial communities from Prairie Pothole Lake near Jamestown, North Dakota, USA - PPLs Lake P7 Core (6) Depth... | ecosystem: Environmental > Aquatic > Freshwater >... | reverse complement strand
GCAGTCGCCCTTCTCGTGCACGTGGAAGCCGAACTCGCCGCTTCCACGCAGGCCGCGCACGTCAGCGCGCACCAGCACGCCGCCGCCGGTCTCGATGAACGACACCGAGCCCCAGACCGGGTTGCCCTTCGCGGCCTCGAGCTGGGCCACGGCACGCGGACCCTGCGCCTCCAAGCTTTCGCATCCGGCCGCCAGGACCACTGACGCCACTGCCGCCGCCATCGCCAATCGTTTCATGTCGCGCTCCGTGCCCGGACGAGCGGGCGATGGTAGCGGCAAACAGGCGCGCAGCAGCGACGTGAACGCGTCGCGGCCTTGCTCACGGCGGGTCCGGTGCGGCAGGCCGTCCTAGCCGGCGCGCCCGACGATCTGCGCGGTGGCGATCAGTTCCTCGAGCAGGGCCATCGACGCCAGGCCGGAGGAAGCGAACGGGTCGAGCACCGGCCGGTCCGAGTACTTCAGCAGCAGCGACGGGTTCACCTTGGTCAGGTTCACCTGGCCCATCGTCCAGCCGGCGAACTTCCGCTCGGCGACTTCCTCGTAGTGCAGCAGCGCGATATCGCGATGGCGCGCGTCGCGCACGATCTTGTTGTACAGCGCGTTGACCGCGTCGCGCCCGCCCTCGAGCACCTGCATGTAGACGTCGCCGCCGTGGCACAGCACGCCGGTGATCCCGAGCGCCGGGTTGTGCTGGCGCGACGACGCCAGGATCGACTCGATGATGTCCTGCGTGACCGCCTCGGCGGCGCGACTGGCGTACAGCAGACGAACGAGCATCGGACTTCTCCGTGGATCAGGTGTTCTTGCCGTTGAGCAGCGAGAGGAATTCCCGGCGCAGGTTCGGATCCTTCAGGAACGAACCGCGCATGACGCTGTTGATCATCTTGGAGTCCGCCTCCTTCACGCCGCGCCACTGCATGCAGAAGTGATCCGCCTCCATCACGATGGCGAGCCCGTCGGGCTGCATGGCGTCCTGCAGCAGGTCGGCGAGGTGCGTCACCGCCTCTTCCTGGATCTGCGGCCGGCTCATCACCCAGTCGGCCAGCCGCACGTACTTCGACAGGCCGATCAGGTTGGAGTACTCGTTCGGCATCACGCCGATCCACACCTTGCCGAGGATCGGGCACAGGTGGTGCGAGCACGCGCTGCGCACGGTGATCGGGCCGACGATCATCAGCTCGTTCAGCCGCTCCACGTTGGGGAACTCGGTGACCGGCGGCCGCTCCGCGTAGCGGCCGCGGAACACTTCGGTCAGGTACATCTTGGCGACCCGGCGCGCGGTCTCGCGCGTGTTGTGGTCGCCCTGGGTGTCGATCACGAGGCTCTCCAGCACGCCAAGCATCTTTGCCTCGACCTCGGAGTGCAGCGCTTCCATCTCGCCGGGCTCGATGAAGCGGGCGATGTTGTCGTTGGCGTGAAAGCGCTCGCGCGCCTGCTTGATCCGCTCGCGGATGCGGACCGAAACCGGCACGCCGTCGTCGCGGTCGTCGGGCGGTGGAGGGGAGATGTCGCTCATGGGAGTCGGCCGCAGGCTACCGGGAAGCCGATGCTAGCCCGGAATGCGCCCGCCCGCGCCGCGGCGCCGTGCGTCGGGGACTCACTCGGGCGGCACCGCGCCCTTGCGCTCGACGATCATCCGGTACTGCTCCGGCTCGCGGTGGCGGGCGAAATTGAACGTGGTCGACTTGTACGAGTTGCACAGGTCGAGGTCGCAGCGCGCGATCGCCAGCTCGTCGCCGGTGGTCGTGCAGGCGGCGACGATCTCGCCGCTCGGCGCGACGATGATCGAGTTGCCGATCTGCTCGACGCCTTCCTCGTTGCCGGCCTTTGCCACGCCCACCACCCAGGTGCCATTCTGGTAGGCGCCCGACTGCATCACCAGCTCGTTGTGGAAGTGCGAGAGCGCGTCGTGCTCGGGCGCCGGCGGGTTGTGCACCGGCGTGTTGTAGCCGAGCAGCACCATCTCCACGCCCTGCAGGCCCATCACGCGGTAGGTCTCCGGCCAGCGGCGGTCGTTGCAGATCGCCATGCCGAACAGGCCCGTGGCGCCCTCGCCGAAGGCCCAGCGCACCACCGGCCAGCCGAGGTCGCCGACCTCGAAGTAGCGCTTCTCTAGGTGCTGGAAGCGCCGCCACGGCTCGTGCTCCGCGTGCCCGGGCAGGTGGATCTTGCGGTACTTGGAGATCTCCCGGCCCTGCTTGTCGACCAGGATCGACGTGTTGAAGCGCCGCGTCCGGTCGTCCTCGTCGGCGAGCTCGGCGTAGCCGAGGTAGAAGCCGATGCCGAGCCTGCGCGCGGCGTCGAACAACGGCTGCGTCTCCGGGCCCGGCATGGCGCGCTCGAAGAACGCGTCGACCTCGGCCTGCTGCGCGAAATACCAGCGCGGGAAGAACGTCGTCAGCGCAAGCTCCGGGAACACCACGAGGTCGCAGCCGTGGCGCTTCGCGTCGCCCATCAGCGCGAGCATGCGCTCGACGACCTGCGCGCGCGTCTCGCTGCGCGCGATGGGGCCCAACTGGGCGGCGCCGACGGTGACGATGCGGGCCATGGCCGGACTCCTACGCCGCGAGCTCGAGCACCGTGTGCAGCAGCACGTCGGCCCCGGCCGCGAGGTGCACCGGCTCGGTGTGCTCGGCCGGGTTGTGGCTGATGCCCTTGACCGACGGCACGAAGATCATCGCGGTGGGGCAGATGCGCGCCAGCATCTGCGCGTCGTGGCCGGCGCCGGAGGTCATCGGGCGGCACGAGTGGCCGAGCCGCTGCGCGGTGCGCGCGACCAGCGCGGCAATGCCCTTGTCGAACTGCACCGGCGCGAAGCGCGCCAGCGAGTGCGTCTCGATCTTCACGCCCTCGTCGCGCGCCAGCTGCTCGAGGAACGCGGCCAGCCGCGCCTCGGACTGCTTCAGCACGTCGTCGTCGGTGTTGCGCAGGTCGACGGTCACGCGCGCGCGCGCGGCGACGACGTTGGTGAGGTTCGGGTGCAGCGTGATCGCCCCGACCGTGCCGACCTGGCGGCCGCCGATCTCCTTGACCAGGTTGCGCACGAAGACGCCGATCGCCGCCGCGCAGTAGCCGGCGTCGTGCCGCATCCGCATCGGCGTGGTGCCGGCGTGGTTCGACTGGCCGGTGACCAGCACCTCGGTCCACGAGATGCCCTGCAGGTCCTCGACTGCGCCGATCGTGATGCCTTCGAGGTCGAGCACCGGGCCCTGCTCGACGTGCAGCTCGACGAAGGCGTGCGGCCGGTACAGCGGGATCGGCGCGTCGCCGAGGTAGCCGATACGCTCGAGTTCGTCGCGGAACACCTTGCCGTCGATGCCCCGGGTGGCGTACAGCTCGTCGAGCGGCATCCCGCCGACGTAGGCGAGCGAGCCCGCCATGTCCGGGTGGAAGCGCGCGCCTTCCTCGTCGGTGAACACGCCGACCACGAACGGCCGCCGCGTCACGAGCCCGGCGTCGTTCAGCGTCTGCACGACCTCCAGGCCGCCGAGCACGCCGAGGTTGCCGTCGTAGCGGCCGCCGGTGCGCACGGTGTCGATGTGCGAGCCGCACATCACCGGCGCGCAGCTGTCGACGCCCTCGGCCCCCTTGCGCAGCCCGAAGAGGTTGCCGATCGGGTCGACGCGCACCTCGAGGCCGAGCTCGCGCATCCAGCCGGCGACGAGGTCGCGGCCCGCCTTGTCCTCGTCGGTCAGCGCGAGCCGGCAGCAGCTGCCGTCGGCGGTCGCGCCGATCTCGGCGAGCCGGTTCAGTCGGTCCATCAGGCGGGTCGGGTTGATCCGCAGCTGTTCAGCCTTCATCGAGCACCTCCTCGGCCGTGCGCCCGACCACCTCGAGGTAGATGCGGGCATCGGTGTCGCCTTCGCTGCCGAGCAGCAGCACGCGCGACTGATCGTCCAGCGCCAGCGTGGACCGGATCTCCGGATAGTCCGCCGCCGCCAGCAACGCCGCGAGTCCGGTGCCGCCCGTCTCGCCCGCGACGATCGCGGGCTCGCCCGTGGCGGGGAACGCTAGCGCGCGCATCGCGGCGAGCGCGTAGGCATCGTCCACGGCGACCGCGGCGTTGGCTCCGTGATGCAGGATCTCCCACGCGAGTTCGGACACTTCGCCGCACGCCAGACCCGCCATCACCGTGTCGAGCGAGCCGCCGACCACAACCGGTCGGCCCGCGGCCAGGCTCTGGTAGACGCAGTCGGCGCGCGTGGGCTCGACCACGACGAACGACGGCCGGCGCGCCTCCCAGCGCAGCCAGAAGCTGGCGCAGATCGCCGCCGCCAGCGCGCCGACGCCCGCCTGCGCGAACACGTGGGTCGGCGGCGTGTCGCCGAACGCCTGCGCGACCTCGGCCGCCATCACGCCGTAGCCGTGCATCACGTCGAGCGGAATGTCGCGGTAGCCCGGGTAGGACGTGTCCGACACGACGGTCCAGCCCTCCGCGGCGGCCGTCGCCGCGGCGTGGCGCACGGCGTCGTCGTAGTTGCCCCTGACCTCGCGCACCTCGGCGCCGTAGTGCGCGATCGCGTCGCGCCGGCCCTGGCTCACGTGCTCGTGCACGAAGATCACGCAGCGGCAGCCGAAGAGCCGCGCGCCCCAGGCGACCGAGCGGCCGTGGTTGCCGTCGGTCGCGCAGGTGACCGTCGCCGGGCCGACGATGCCGGCGAACTCGCGGGACAGCAGGTCGCGCGACCCGATGTCCGTGCGGCCTGTCGCGGCCGCGACCGTTTTCCTCAGCACGTTGGCGACGGCATAGGCGCCGCCGAGCGCCTTGAAGCTGCGCAGGCCGAAGCGGCCGCGTTCGTCCTTGTAGTGGATCGCGCCGACGCCGAGCGCGCGCGCCAGTGCCGGCAGCTCCACCAGCGGGGTGGGCGCGTAGCCGGGCCAGCTCGAGATCTCGGCAAGCGCCGCGCTGAAGCCCGAGTGGCTCAGCACCGCGGAGCGCGCGGCGCCGTAGTGCTCGGCGGCCGGCGCCGCGGCCGGATTGCGAACGGCGCGCGCTTCGTGCTTCATGCTGCCCCCTTGGCGCTGCTCGCCGCGGGCGGTTGCCGCAGGTGGCACGCCACCCATTGCCCGGGCGCGACCAGCTGCAGCGGCGGCTCATCGACCTTGCAGCGCGCCTCGACGTACGGGCAGCGCGTGTGGAAGCGGCAGCCGGGCGGCGGGTTGATCGGGCTCGGAACGTCGCCGCCCAGCACGCGGCGCTGCTTGCGGCGCGTGGGGTCCGGCACCGGCACCGCCTCGAGCAGCGCCTCGGTGTACGGGTGCTGCGGCCGCGTGAAGATCGCCTTCTTCGGCGCGATCTCGACGATCTTGCCGAGGTACATCACCGCCACGCGGTGGCTGATGTGCTCGACGACGGCGAGGTCGTGCGCGACGAACAGGTAGGAGAGGTGGAACTCCTTCTGCAGGTCCATCAGCAGGTTGATCACCTGCGCCTGCACCGACACGTCGAGCGCGGACACCGGCTCGTCGCAGACGATCAGCTTCGGCTGCACCGACAGCGCGCGCGCGATGCCAAGCCGCTGGCGCTGGCCGCCGGAGAACTCGAACGGGAACTTCACCATCTGGTCGGCCCGCAGTCCGACGCGCTCGAAGAGCTGCGCCACGCGCTCGCGCGCGGCGGCGCCCGTCAGGCGCTCGAAGTTGCGCAACGGCTCGGCGACGATGTCGGCGGCGCGGATGCGCGGGTTCAGCGACGAGTACGGGTCCTGGAACACGGCCTGCAGCTCGCGCCGCACCGGTCGCATCTCGGAGGCGGACAGCTTCTCGATGCGGCGGCCGCGCCAGAGGATCTCGCCCGAGGTCGGATCCTGCAGCCGCAGGATCAGCTTGCCCGTGGTCGACTTGCCGCAGCCCGACTCGCCGACCAGCCCCAGCGTCTCGCCGCCCGCGATCGAGAAGCCGACGCCGTCGACCGCGTGCACCTTGCCGCTGGATGCGCCGAACAGGCCCGGCTTGGTCGGGTAGTACTTGCGCAGGTCGCGCACTTCGAGCAGCACTTCGTTGCCGGCGGTCGAGGGCGCGCTCATGCCGTCGCCTCCGTCGCCCTCGCGGAGCGCGGCGCGGCGACCGGGTTCCAGCACGCCGCCCAGTGGCCGGGCGCGTGCAGCTCCAGCGGCGGGACCTCGCGCGAGCAGCGCTCGGTGGCGTTCGTGCAGCGCGGCGCGAACAGGCAACCGGGGGCGGGGTCCTTCAGCGACGGCACCATGCCCGGGATCTCGACCAGCCGCTTGCCGGTCTCGTTGACCGAGTCGCCGAGGTGCGGCATCGAACCGAGCAGCCCGCGTGTGTACGGATGGCGCGGCGCGGCGAACAGTTCCCCGATCGGCGCTTCCTCGACCTTGCGGCCGGCATACATCACGACGACGCGGTGGGCGATCTCGGCGACGACGCCGAGGTCGTGCGTGATCAGGATGACCGACGCGCCGGTCTCGTCGCGCAGCTCGTGCATCAGCTCGAGGATCTGGGCCTGGATGGTGACGTCGAGCGCAGTCGTCGGCTCGTCGGCGATCAGCAGCCGCGGGCCGCAGGCGAGCGCCATCGCGATCATCACGCGCTGGCGCATGCCGCCCGACAGCTCGTGCGGATACTGCGCGAGGCGCCGCTCGGCTTCCGGGATGCGGACCTTGCGCAGCATCTCGGCCGCGCGCACGAGCGCCGCCTTTTCCGTCATGCCCCGGTGCAGCACCAGCGCCTCGGAGATCTGGCGGCCGATGGTCAGCACCGGATTGAGCGACGTCATCGGCTCCTGGAAGATCATCGAGATCGCGTTGCCGCGGACCTTGCGCATCTCCGGCTCGGACAGCTCGAGCAGGTTGCGGCCTTCGAACTCGATGCGGCCGCCGGCGATGCGGGCCGGCGGCATCGGCAGCAGGCGCAGGATCGACATCGCCGTCACGCTCTTGCCGCAGCCGGACTCGCCGACGATCGCCAGCGTCTCGCCGGGCATCACGTCGAAGCTGACGCCGTCGACCGCGCGCACGACGCCGTCGCGCGTGTGGAAGTGCGTCTTCAGGTCCTGGACGCGCAGCAGCGGTTGGAGTGATGCCACGGGAGCACCCTCACTCATGGCTGGGGGAGCACGAGGGGGCAGGCCCAGCCCCCTCGTTCCTGAATGCTCGCCCGGCGCATGGATGCCGAGCGATGCGCGCTTCGAAGCTGCGGAAATCGATCATGTTCATCTGTCCCCGAAGCTATATGCGCCTCGCCAGCCTCGGATCCAGCGCATCGCGCAGGCCGTCACCGAGAAGATTCACCGACAGCACCGTCAGCGACAGGAACAGGCCCGGGAACAGCAGGATGGTCGGCGCGACCTGGATCAGGCTCCTCGCCTCGGCCATGATGTTGCCCCAGCTCGGGATGTTGGGCGGGGTGCCGGCGCCGATGAACGACAGGATGGCCTCGGTGATCATCGCCGAGGCCCAGATGTAGGTCGCCTGCACCAGCAGCGGCGCGAGCGTGTTCGGCAGGATGTGGCGCATCAGGATCGCGGGCAGCCGCGTGCCGGACGCGATCGCCGCCTCGACGTACGGCTGCTCGCGCAGCGTCAGCACCAGCGAGCGCACGAGGCGCACCACGCGCGGCACCTCGGCGATCGCGATGGCGATGATGACGTTCTCGAGGCTGGCGCGCGTGAGCGAGATCAGCGCGATCGCCAGCAGCACCGACGGGATCGACATCAGGCCGTCCATCACGCGCATCACCACGGCGTCGAGCCAGCGCAGGTAGCCGGTGACCAGCCCGATGGCGAGTCCGATCGTCGTCGCCAGCAGCGCCACCGCGAGCCCCACGGTCAGCGACACGCGGGTCCCGTAGATGACGCGGCTGTAGACGTCGCGCCCCAGCATGTCGGTGCCGAACCAGTGCTCTTCGCTCATCGGACGCAGGCGGCGGATCGGCGACAGCGCCTGCGGGTCGATCGTGCCGAGCCACGCCGCGAAGATCGCGACCAGCATCATCAGCACCAGCACGATCGCGCCGGCGATCGCGGTCGGGTGCCGGCGCAGCGCATCCTTGAAGCGCTGGATCGTCGGCGACACCGACTTCGGCGCGGCGATGGCCTCGGCGATGGCGGCCATGCTAGTAGCGGATCCGCGGGTCGAACAGCGAGTAGCTGAGGTCGACCAGCAGGTTGACCAGCACGTAGACCGCCGAGAACAGCAGCGTCACGCCCTGGATGATCGGGTAGTCGCGCCGCAGGATGGCGTCGACCGTCAGGCGCCCGAGCCCGGGAATCGCGAACACCGTCTCGGTCACGACCACGCCGCCGATCAGCAGCGCGATGCCGATGCCGATGATGGTGACGATCGGCACCGCGGCGTTCTTCAGCGCGTGGCGCACGAGCACCGTGCCGGGCGCGAGGCCCTTGGCGGTGGCGGTGCGCACGTAGTCCTGCGAGAGCACGTCGAGCATCGTCGCCCGCGTGATGCGGGCGATCAGCGCCATGTACACGACGCCGAGCGCGAGGCTCGGCAGGATCATGTGCCGGATGAACGGCACGAAACCTTCGGTGATGCTGCGGTAGCCCTGGACAGGCAGCCACTCGAGCCACACCGAGAAGGTGAAGATCAGGCCGTAGGCGATCACGAACACCGGCACCGAGAATCCCAGCACCGAGACCGCCATCACGATGCGATCGATCCAGCCGCCGGCGCGCGCCGCGGCCAGCACGCCGAGCGGCACCGCGAGGCCCACCGCGACGATCAGCGTGCACAGCGTCAGCGCCAGCGTCGGCTCGATCCGTTGCCCGATCAGCGTCGACACCGGCAACTGCGTGAAGATCGACACGCCGAGGTCGCCGCGCGCGAGATCGCCGAGCCAGCTGCCGAACCGGACCAGGTAGGGCTGGTCGAGGCCGAGCTGGGCGCGGATCTTCGCGATGTCCTCCTCGGTGGCGATGTCGCCGGCGATGACGGCCGCCGGGTCGCCCGGGCTGAGGTACAGCAGCGAGAAGACGAACAGCGCCACGATGGCCATCACGGGGATGGTCGCGAGCAGGCGTTTGAGCGCGTAGCGGAGCATGCGGGGGAGCGGGACCTGCAGATGTCCCGGCGAACCGGGACCGTATCACGGCGAAAACGAAATCGCCCCGGCTTGCGCCGGGGCGAGATTCAGGCAGGCGTTACTTCTTCTCCACGTTCCAGATGAACGTCACCGGCGAGATGATCACGCCGGACAGGTTGCTGCGGTACGCGGTCGGGATGATGAACTGCGCGGTCGGCACGTAGGGCACCGTCTCGAACGCGCGCTTCTGCATGTCCTCGGCGATCTTCTTCTGGGCGGCCACGTCCGGCGCGTTGAACCACGCGTCGCGCAGCTCCTCGAGCCTGGCGTCGGTGGGCCATCCGAACCAGGACTTCTCGCCGGCGCCGCGCAGCGGCGAGTTGAGTGCCGGCGTCGTGATGTCCGGACCCACGAACCAGGTGTGGAAGACGCTCCAGCCGCCCTTCTCCACCGGCTCCTTCGAGCCCCGGCGCGTGATCAGCGTGCCCCAGTCGCTGGCCGCCAGTTCGACGTTCAGGCCGATCTTCTTCAGGATGTCCTGCGTGACGAGTGCCTGCGCATGCACGATCGGCTGGTCGGTGGCCGACATCAGGATGACCTTCTCGCCCTTGTAGCCGGCCTCCTTGACCAGCGCCTTCGCCTTGTCGAAGTCGCGCTTGCCGGTCAGTGCCTCCGAGCCCGCGGTGTTCGCCATCGGCGTGCCGCAGGTGAAGAACGACGCGCACGGCTTGCCGTTCTTCGGGTCGCCGGCGATGGCGATCGCGTAGTCGTTCTGGTTGACGACCATCTGCACGGCCTGGCGCATCTTCACGTTGTTGAACGGCGGCTGCAGGTGGTTGAAGCGCAGCAGGCCGATCGAGCCGAGAGGATCGACGCTCTCGACCTTGACGTCCTTGTTCTTCGCCAGCACCGGGATCAGGTCGGTCGGGACCTGCTGCCACCAGTCGACCTCGCCGCTGTTGAGCGCGGCGGCGGCGGTGGCCGCGTCCGGGATGTAGATCCACTCGACGCGGTCGACCTTCACGACCTTGCCGCCGGCGCCCCAGGACGGCGCTTCCTTGCGCGGCACGTAGTCGGTGTTCTTCACGTACACGACCTTGTTGCCCGGAACCCACTGCTCCTTGACCATCTTGAACGGGCCGGAGCCTGTCGGATCGGTGATCGCGGTGTTCGCGTCGGTCTTCGCGATGCGCTCGGGCATGATGAACGGCACGTTCGACGACGGCTTGGCGAGCGACTCGAGCACGTACGCGAACGGCTTCTTCAGCTTCAGTCGGAACGTCTTGTCGTTGACCACCGTCCACGACTCGGTCATCTCGGCGAGCCGCTGGCCGAAGACGTCGCGCTTGGCCCAGCGTTCGACCGAGGCGATGCAGTCGGCCGACTTCACCGGCGCGCCATCGTGGAACTTCAGGCCGTCGCGCAGCGTGAACGTGTAGGTCAGGTTGTCCTTGCTGACCTCCCACTTGTCCACCATCTGCGGCTGGACCTGGAACTTCGCGTCGGTCGCGAACAGCACGTCGTACACCATGTAGCCATGGTTGCGCGTGATGTAGGCGGTGGTGGTGATCGGATCGAGGATCCGCAGGTCCGCCTCCGGCACGAACTTCAGCACCTTGCCCTGCGCCAGGGCGGGCGAGGAAAACACAACGCTGGCGGTCATCGCCAGTCCGAGCGCCAGGGCAAGCCCGTGACGCTGCCAACGGGTGGTACGCATGCTCATCACTTACGTCTCCTCCTCAGAAGTGAAACAGGGACCGATCGCCCGGCACTGCGTTCGGCGCAACAGGGCGTCTTCAACGCAAGAAACGTTCCAGAGCGAGCGCGGACGGTCCATCACTCGGCGGCAGCGCGCGGGGTTCGTGGCCCCGTCTGCAGCGTATCCACCAAAGCGGTGCACGGATGCGCCGTCTGCGTGCAGCGCGCGAGCGCCGCGATTTGCCGAGCGTGAAGCGAAGGGACAGACTACACGGAGCCGAACGACAAGGGAAACATGCCAGCAAGCAGCGTAGTTCTACGTGGCGGATTGGTGATCGACGGGACCGGCGCGCCGGCGCGGCGCGCCGACGTCGTGCTGCGCGATGGCGTGATCGCGGGATTCGACGCCGCTGCTGCCGGGGCAGGGGCCGAGGTGATCGACCTCCACGGCCTGGCGGTCGCGCCCGGGTTCATCGACGTCCACACGCACGACGACCGCCTGCTGCTCGTCGACCCGTCGATGACGCCCAAGCTCAGCCAGGGCGTCACGACGGTCGTGACCGGCAACTGCGGCGTCAGCCTGGCGCCGCTCGGCAACCGGGCGGCGGTGCCGCCGCTGAACCTCGTCGCCGCCGATGCGGCCGAGCTGCCGTCGCAGCGCTTCGGCTCCTTCCGCGACTACTTCGCGGCGCTCGAGGCGCAGCCGCCCGCGATCAACTGCGCCGCGCTCGTCGGCCACACGACCCTGCGCGTGATGGCGATGAGCGCGCTCGACCGGCCCGCGACGCCTGCCGAGATCGCCGCGATGCAGGCCGGCGTCGCCGAGGCGCTGGCGGCGGGCGCGATCGGCGCGTCGACGGGCACCTACTACGCGCCCGCGAATGCCGCCACCGCCGACGAGATCCGCCAGGTGTTCGAGCCGCTGCGCGGCACCGGCGCGCTGATCGCCTCGCACATCCGCGACGAGGGCGAGCGCGTGCTCGAGTCGATGACCGAGGCGATGGAGATCGCCGGCCACCTCGGCGTGAGGCAGGTGCTCTCGCACCACAAGGTGATCGGCCGCGCGAACTTCGGCCGCTCGCGCGAGACCCTCGCGCTGCTCGACGAGGCGCGCCGCACGCGCGACGTGTGCCTCGACTGCTACCCGTACACCGCGTCGTCGACGGTGCTGCGCAAGGACGCCGCCGCGCAGGCGCAGCGGGTGCTGATCGCGTGGTCGAAGGCGCGGCCCGAGGCCGCCGGACGCTACCTCGACGAGCTCGCCGCCGCCGACGGCCTCGCGGTCGACGCCATGATCGACGCGCTGCAGCCCGCCGGCGCGATCTACTTCTCGATGGACGAGGCCGACGTCGAACGCATCCTCGCGCATCCCGGGACGATGATCGGCTCCGACGGCCTGCCGCACGACGCGTTTCCGCACCCGCGGCTGTGGGGAGCGTTCCCGCGCGTGCTCGGGCACTACGCCCGGCAGCGCCACCTGTTCACGCTGGAAGAGGCGGTGCACCGGATGACCGGCCTGCCGGCCGACCGCTTTCGCCTGGCCGGGCGCGGTCGCATCGCGCCGGGACTGGCGGCGGACCTCGTCGCGTTCGATCCCGCCCGCATCGCCGACGCCGCCACCTTTGCGCAGCCCAGGACGCCGGCCGCCGGCATCCACTCCGTGTACGTGAGCGGCGCACTGGCGTGGCACGCCGGACGCGCCACGGGCGCGCGCGCGGGCCGCGTGCTCCGGCGCGCCCACTGAAGCACCCGACCAGCCTCGCCCGATGAAGATCGTCGCCGCCCGCCTCAATCACGAGACCAACACCTTCTCGACGGTGCCGACGCCGCTCGCCTCGTTCGGCCCGGACGGGCCGACCTTTGGCGAGGCCGCGCATCGCCAGGCGCGGGGCGGGCGCACCGCGCTCGGCGCGTTCATCGAGGCGGCCGAGCGGCGCGGCGCGGACGTGACCGTCGCCGTCAATGCCACCGCGAATCCCAGCGGTCGCGTCGACGCCGCCGCGTACGAGCGGCTCGCGGGCGCGATCGTCGATGCAGTGCGCGCGGGCTGCGACGCGATCCTGCTCGACCTGCACGGCGCGATGGTGTCGGAGCGGTTCGACGACGGCGAGGGCGAACTGCTGCGCCGGATCCGCGACTTCGCGCCGAACACGCCGCTGGCGGTTGCGCTCGACCTGCACGGCAACCTCACGCAGGCGATGGTCGACGCCGCCGATGTCATCGTCGGCTTCAAGACCTATCCGCACGTCGACATGTTCGAGACCGGCGCGCACGCCGCGCGGCTGCTGTTCGACTGGATCGACGGCGGGCCGCGGCCGCACGTCGCGTGGGCCCAGCCGCCGCTGCTGTCGCACACGCTGCGCAGCGCCACCGGCGAGGGCGCGATGCAGCGCGCGGTGGAGCGAGCGCGCAGCCGCGAACGCGAGGGCCTGCTCGCCGCCACGGTGTTCGCCGGCTTCTCGCTCGCCGATTTCCGGGACGCCGGCGTCAGCGTGGTCACCGTCGGCTGTGCGCACGACGAGGCGCAGCGCGCCGCGGACGAACTGGCGCGCGCGCTCTGGCAGGAGCGCGACGGTTTCGTCTACGCCAGCACGCCACTCGCCGACAGCGTGGCGCAGGCGCGCCGGCTGCAGTCGCAGGCCGGCGGCCGCCCGGTGCTGCTGCTCGACCACGGCGACAACGTGATGTCGGGCGGCACGTGCGACACCACCGACCTGCTCGAGGAGTGCCTGCGCCAGGGGTTGTCGAACATCGGCGTCGGGCCGCTGTGCGATCCGGCCGCGGTCGAGGTCGCCACGGCCGCCGGACTCGGCGCGACGCTGGACCTCGAACTCGGCAACGTCCGGCCGCTCGGCCTCGGCACCGACCCGCGTCCGCGAATGCGCGCACTGGCACGCGTGCGGGCGCTGACCGACGGCCGCTTCCGCATCACCGGCCCGATCTACACCGGCGAGACCTGGGCGATGGGTCGCACCGCGGTGCTCGAGGCGGAGGACTTCACCGCGGTGGTCACCGAGCGGCCGATGGAGCCGCTCGACCTCGGCGTGTTCACCAGCGCCGGCCTCGATCCGGCGCGCTTCGACTACCTGATCCTGAAGTCGCGCATGTACTGCCGCCCGAGCTTCGTGCCGATCGCCGGCGGCCTGGTCGAGTGCGACAGCCGCGGCGTGACGAGCTCCGACTACGCGCTGTTCCGCTTCGAACGCGTGCGGCGGCCGATCCATCCGCTCGATGCGGACGCCCGCTACGCTTGATCCGCCGCACGCTGCGCACTCCCGATGCCGATCGATCCCTTTGCCTCACTCGCCGAGCTCTCCGCGGCGCTGGCGCGCGAGGAAACCAGCGCGCTGGAACTCGCCGAGTCGTACCTCGAACGCATCCGCCGGCTCGATCCGGCGCTGAACGCGTACGTCCACGTCGACGAGAACCTGGCTCGGCGCCACGCGCGCGCGGCGGACGAGCGGCGCGCGAGCGGGCTGCGACTCGGCCCGCTCGACGGCGTGCCGGTCGCGCTGAAGGACCTGCTCGAGGTCGAGGGCTTTCCGACCGGCGTCGGCTCCGCGCTGTGGAAGCAGCGGATCAGCACCACCACCGCAGCGGTGGTCCGTCACCTGCTGGCCGCGGGCATGGTGCCGCTCGGCAAGACGCACATGGTCGAATTCGCGTTCGGCACCTGGGGTGCCAATCCGCACCTCGGCACGCCGCGCAACCCGTGGGACCTGGCCACGCACCGCGTGCCCGGCGGCTCGTCGAGCGGCTCGGGCGTGGCCGTGGCCGCGGGGCTGACGCCGGCGGCGATCGGGTCGGACACCGGCGGCTCGGTGCGCATCCCCGCGGCGCTCAACGGCATCACGGGACTGAAGACCAGCGGCGGCCTCGTCAGCACCGAGGGCGCGTTCCCGCTGTCGACCACGCTCGACACGATCGGCCCGATGACACGCAGCGCCGCGGACGCCGCGCTGCTCGTCGCGGCCATGCTCGGCACGGATACAGCCGCCCGCGCGTTCGCCGAACTCGCGGCCAGCGGGCCCGCGGCATCGCTCGCCGGCGTTCGCGTCGCCGTGCTGCCGGCCGACCAGTTCCCGATCGCGGTCGAGGCCGACGTCGCGGCGGCGGTCGATGCGGTCGCGCGCGCGTTGCGCGCGCTCGGCGCCGAGGTGGGCGAGCGCCGCTTCCCGTTCGACTTCGACGACCTGATGCGGCGCAACGGACAGTTGACCGCGGCCGAGGCCTGGTCCGTCCACCGCGCCTACGCCGAGGACGAGCGACTGCCGATCGGCGCCGGCGTGCGCCGACGCCTCGTCGGCGGCCAGGCGATCGCGGCGGCCGACTACATCGACGCGCTGGCGCACCGCCGTGCAGCGCGCGCGCAGTGGATCGAGTGGATGGCGTCGTGCGACGCCCTGCTGACGCCGACCGTGCCGATGGCGGCGTGCCCGGTCGAGGCGGTCGACGAAACCGCGACGCCGATGGCGAGCTTCACGCGCGCCGGCAACTACCTCGACACCTGCGCACTGTCGCTGCCCGCCGGCTTCAACCGCCAGGGCCTGCCGGTCGGCGCGCAACTGCTCGGGCGGCCGGGGACCGACACGACGCTGCTGCGAATCGGCATGGCGTTCCAGCGCGCCACCGACTGGCACCGGCGCACACCCGATCTCGCGCCGCTCGCGCGCGGCTGAAGCAAACCAGGAGAGACACCATGTTCGAAACGACGATTGCGGGCAGCCTGCCCAAACCCGCGTGGCTGGCCGAGACGCACAAGCTGTGGCCCCAGTGGAAGGCGCAGGGCGCCGAGCTGGCGGAGGCGAAGCGCGACGCAACGCTGGTCTGGATCAAGGCGCAGGAAGACGCGGGCCTGGACATCTTGACCGACGGCGAGCAGTCGCGGCAGCACTTCGTCCACGGCTTCCTCGAGGCGGTCGACGGCATCGACTTCGAGCACAAGGTCGAGATGGGCATCCGCGGCGACCGCTACAAGGCGATGGTGCCGCAGGTGGTCGGCCCGCTGAAGCTCAAGGGCCGCGTGCACGGCACCGAGGCGCGGTTCGCGCGCGCCCACACGAAGAAGAAGCTGAAGATCACGATGCCCGGCCCGATGACGATCGTCGACACCGTGGCCGATCGCCACTACGGCGGCGGGCCGGAGGGACGCGTCGCGATGGCGATGGCGTTCGCCGACCTGCTGAACCAGGAAGCGCGCGCGCTCGAGGCCGACGGCGTCGACATCGTGCAGTTCGACGAGCCGGCGTTCAACGTCTACATGAAGGACGTCAACGCGTGGGGCCTCGAGGCGCTCGAGCGCGCGGCCGCCGGCCTCACGTGCACGACCGCCGTCCACATCTGCTACGGCTACGGCATCAAGGCGAACATCGACTGGAAGAAGAGCCTCGGCGAGGAGTGGCGCCAGTACGAGGAGATCTTCCCGGCGATCGCGAAGAGCTCGATTGCGCAGGTGTCGCTCGAGTGCCAGCACTCGCACGTGCCGATGGACCTGATCCGGCTGCTCGAGGGCAAGGACGTGATGGTCGGCGTCATCGACGTCGCCTCCGACGAGGTCGAGACGCCCGAGGAAGTCGCCGACACCATCGGCCGCGCGCTGCAGTTCGTCGCGCGCGAGCGGCTCCTGCCGTGCACCAACTGCGGCATGGCGCCGATGGATCGCGCCATCGCCGTGCGCAAGCTCGAGGCGCTCGCGCGGGGCGCGGCGCTGGCGCGGCAGCGCTACGGCTGAGCCACCGCCCGGCGGTCAGCCGGGGCTTGCCTGGGCGCGCGCCTTGGCGGCGATGTAGTCGCCGTGCGGGATGTGCAGCAGCTCGGCGATCCGCCGCAGCGCATGCTGCTCGTGTGCGCTGACGTGGGCGTCGGCGAGCGCCGCGCGCCACATCAGCTCGATCACGCGCAGCTTCTGCTCCTGCGTGAAGTCGCGGTTGATCAGCGAGGTGAACTGGAACATGTCGTTGGCCTGCGCGACCTCTTCCTCGGCCAGGCGGATCAGCGTCTCCGCTTCGTCGGGCGACAGGCCGAACTTCCCGCGCACGGCTCGCTCGACCGACTCGCGTTCGTCGTCGGTGACGCCGGCATCGCAGCGAACGACCTCGACCAGCAGCGCGGCGGTGGCGAGTTCGATGGTGTGGCCCGACTGCGCGCGGTCGTCGCCGGGCGCGAGGTTGCCTTCGAAGAAGTCAAGGATGGACTTGAGCACGGCGGCAGGCGCCTCGACGGAGGCGGACAGGACAGTCAGCGTGGCGAGAGGATAAGGCTTACTGGAGCGAGGCGCCGACCCGGTGCGGCGTCGAGGGCGTCGAAGGGCGGCGGCCCAGCAGGCGCGGTACGTCGGGATCGTCTTCGCGGAGCCGCGCGGCGACCAGGTTGGCCTGCCGCACGACGATCGCGCCGATGCGCTCGATCTCGGCGCCGGACAGCGGCCGAGGGAGGCTCACGCCCATGCTTCCGCGCACCGTGCCCTCGCAGACCACCGGCGCGGCGATGCCCACGCGCCCCGCGACAACGGCCGACTCGGCCGTCGCCCAGCCCCGCTCGCGAAGCGCCCTGATGTGCGCGCGGAACTCGCGCGCGTCCACGCCGAGGCCCTGCGCGGCGACATCGGGCGCGTGGCGCTGGTAGAGCGAGCGCAGCACGCGGTCCGGCAACGCGAACAGCAGCGCGCGGGCGATCGCCGCCGGGCTGAACAACGAGATCTGCTGGCCCCGGACCGGGGCGTTCGGCATGTCGCGCGCGCGGTCGAGGTGCACGAACATCACGCGGTCCTGGTCGCAGCGCGCGAGCGCGATCGTCGTCTCCCGGCCGAGCGCGTCGCGCAGCTGCTCCATGTGCGGGCGCGCGGCGCGCAGCAGCGGGTCGCTGAGGCGCATGCGCAGGTCGAACTCGCTGAACGCCGGGCCGAGCACGTAGGCGCCGCCCGAGACCGGCTGCAGGAACCCGATGCGCACGAGGTCGGCGACGCACCGGTATGCGGTCGACGCCGACACGCCCATGCGCTCGGCGATGCGGTCGACCCGCCAGCGCGGAGCGTCGACCGTGAACAGTTGAAGTACTTCCAGGACCTTCGGCGCAGCCATAGAGCCCCACTCCGGAGGCCGCCCGCGGCGGCACTGTTCCGTTAAGTGGACCTATTCTGTCGCCCAAATTGCGCTTTGGCTAGCTTCTTTCTGCAAGCCTGGGGGGCGCCGGCGCGCGCGGCGCCGGTTCGGCACGCTACTTCTCGCCGCCCTTCAGCCGCTTCGACCCCTCGATCAGCGGGTGCCAGCCGTAGACCAGCGTGACCATGAAACCGTCCATGCGCAGGTCCGACGGCGCGCTGTCGCCGATCGTCGACTTGTAGCCGAAGGTCAGGTTCAGGTTGCTGTTGACCGTGTAGCCGAGCGTCAGGCCGACGCCGAGGTTGTTGAGCTTCTCGCCCGGCACGCCGTTGACGGTCGCCCGGCCGCCGTTGTACCAGGAGGCGTCGATGGCGCCCCAGAAGTTCTCGGTGAAGTCGCGCGTCAGGTGCGCGTCGAGCTGGAACAGCGGGTCGGTCTTCAGCGTCTGCCCGACGTAGTCGGTGTTGTCCCCGAACATCCAGACGGCAGGCAGGAACTCGAGCGTCGTGCGGCGACCCGGCACCCAATCGCCGAGTTGCCAGATGACCGGGAACCCGATGCGCCCGTACCAGCGGTTCTGGCCGACGTTCAGCGACTGGTCGCTGTTGTACTCGCCGATCGGCAGCGCGAGGTCGGCGAGCAGGTCGACCGAGAACCCGGGCTCGTAGCGCAGCGCATCGGGAATGTTCTTCTGCGCCTTCGGGCCGAGAAGATTGAGGTTGAACTCGAGCATCGGGTCGCCGAAGCCGCTGGCCGACTGGCTGACGGTCTTGCCGGACGCGGTGACGTCGCCGGAGATCCGGCCCATGGGAAAGATGATCGCCGCCATCGCGGCGCGATCCCACAGCGCGAAGGTCTGCGCGTAACCCATCATCGCGAGCGTGGCGTCGAAGTTCGCGCCGGGCGTCACGGTGTGGCCCATGTCGAACGGATTCGTGTTGCCGCTGATCGAGTTGACGATGACCGGCACCGCACTCGCGCCGGACAGCGACTTCCAGTAGAACCGCCCCGGCACCTGCGCCGAGGACGGCGGCGGCGCGAGCGCTCCGATGGCGAGCACCGTTGCCGCGACCATCCGCAACCAGGCAGGCGTTTTCATCAGTCCTCCGTCGATTTTCTGGGTTTCTGTGTGTTGGCGATCGCTGCCCGGCCGGCAACGTTTACTTCGGATCGGCAATCAATTCCTTCGGCGGCACGAACTGCCGCTTGTAGAGCAGCGGCGGATAGCCCGCTTCGACGGGGACCCGCATCGGCAACTGGTCTTCGAGAGTCTCGAACATGGTGCGGTTCGGCACGATGACGTTGTTGGCCTTGGCGTAGCTGTCCCAGATCTTCAGCAGCGCCTTCACCTTGTCCGGGTTCTGCGCGGCGAGGTCCTTGCGCTCGGCGGGATCCTTCGCGACATTGAAGAGCTCCCAGTCGCCCTTGCCGTATGGCTTGACCTGCCAGCGCAGCTTCCACTCGCCCTGCCGAACCGCGCGGTTGCCGAACACTTCCCACGCGAGATAGTCCTGGTCGGTCCGCACGGAGTCCGTCTGCCCGGCCAGCAACGGCGTCCACGACTTGCCGAGCAGCGGCGGCAGGTCAGGCTGGACGTTGCTGGGATAACGGGTGCCGGCGACGTCGAGCAGGGTCGGCATGATGTCCGCCACGCTCAGCACGCCATGGTTGATGCTGCCCTTCGGCCGCTTGACGTTCGGGCCGCTAACGATCAGCGCGTTGCGGATGCCGCCTTCGGCCATCCAGCCCTTGTACTGGCTGAACGGCGTCATCGACACCTGCGCCCACATCGGACCGTAGCCGACGTACGAGCCGGGATCGCCCCACGCGTTCGGATGCGTCTGCGACCAGTTGATCGCGGCGTACAGGAAATCACGCGATCCCGGCGAGCCGGCGATCATCTGGAACAGGTCCGTGCCCTCGGCGCCGTTGTCGCCGAACACGATGAAAATCGTGTTGTCGTACTCGCCGATCTTCTTAAGGTGATCGATCAGGCGACCGACGTGGTGGTCCATGTTCTCCACCATGCCCGCGTACAGCTCCATCTTCTTGCCGAGGATGGCCCGGCTGGCCGGCGCGAGCACGATCGGATCCGGCACGAACCACATGCGTTCCGAGAGCTCGGTCCCGGCCGGCATGATGCCGAGATCGATCTGCCGCTTCAGCCGCTCCTGGCGCACCGCGTCCCAGCCCTTGTCGTATTCGCCAACGTGCCGGTTGCGCCAGTCCTTGGGCAGGTGATACGGATCGTGCGGCGCCTGGTGGGCCACGTACGCAAAGAACGGCTTGCCGTCGCCGTGGTTGGCGTCGATGAAGCTAATCAGCTTGTCGGTGTAGGTCTTCGTCGCGTAGTAGTCGTCGGGCAGCTTGGTGAGATAGCGCCCGTTCTCGGTGAAGACCGACTTCGGCGCCGCCGCCGTGAAGTTCGTCATGTCCCAGTAGCTGCCGGCGCCGTCGAGCAGCGTGAAGTCGCGCTCGAAGCCGCGCGCCGCCGGAATCTGGTCCGGCTGCTTGCCCAGGTGCCACTTGCCGACCATGTAGGTGTGATAGCCGGCTGCCTTCAGCAGCTGCGGCATCGTGACCACCCGTTTGTTGATGAAGCCCTCGTACCCGGGCACGCCCATCTGGTTGGGCGCGGTCCACTCGTCCATGTTGCCCAGGCCGTTCAGGTGCGTGTCGACCCCGGTGAGCAGCATCGAACGCGTCGGCGAACTCGTCGCGTGTGTGTAGAAATTCGTGAAGCGCACACCGTTCTTCGCGAGCGCGTCGATGGCCGGCGTCCGGATCTCGCTGCCGTACGAGCCGAGGTCGGCGAAGCCGAGGTCGTCGCCGAGGATGATGACGATGTTCGGGCGGCGCGGCGCGTCAGCGGCCGTCGCCGCGACGGGTGCGGCGAGCGCCGCGGCGATGAAAGCGGCGCTCAGCGCTCTCTGCAACGGGCGCAGTTCGCTGGCCGGACGGTCGCTCGCAACTTGCTTCAGCTTCATGATGGGACACCTGCTCGGGCTGTTTCGGGGTGCGTGGCCAGACGTCGAAGGGAGGTTAAGCCTGCGTGGTCGGGCCTGCGCGATAGGCCCTCGTGCGCTGTGGTCAACTGCCCTTGCGGCGAGCCGGCAAGGGATTCGCGCCAAGGCTCTGACTGCGACCGGGGAGCGTCTATCGGAATTCCGCAGATTAGGCAGCCACACGAGCGCTCGTTTGATCTGCCGCATGGGTCCGCCGACGCGGTGCCCGCAGGCCCATTTTCATGAGTCTTCCGCACGGACCTCCCGAGCGGTCCGCCCGTCGATTTCATTTGGGGAACAGCAGGGTCAACTGCAACCTCAAGCCCCAACCCTCCGGGCCGTCGTCGGGCGCCACGGCCCAGTACCGTCCCGCCACCTGGAACTGGAGCATCTGGGTCCCGATCCTGAACAGCTGCGCCACCGCTGCGTTCAAGGGAACCTGCCACTGTTCGTTCTTCCAGTCGTAGGTGGATTCCGTGTTCGCGCTGAAGGTCGTCTGCGTCTTGGTCGTATAGCTCACGAACGGCTGCAGGAAGGTGGCGCTGACGTTGTTGCGGCTGCTGTTGCCGCCCGCGGCCCAGATGTGATTGGCCAGCAGGCCGACCGTCCACGGCCCGGTCTGCTTCAGGACCACGCCCGTCGGCCCGAGTCCCCACTTTTCGGAACCGAGCACGTCCTGGGTCGCCGTCGGCAGCAGCAGGACCGGCCCCGCCCCCCAGATCCAGCCGCCAGCGGTCGGCGCCTTCGGCGAGAAGAACAGGCTCGCGGTGATGTCGCCGAGGCCCGATTCGTTCGCCGCCGCCACCGGGAAGTCCCGTTGATCGATGAGCGGGATGATGGTGCGCGAAATCAGGTTCCAGTCCTTGTTCAGCGAGAACGGGATCACCGGTTGCACGTTCAGCCTGTCGACCGCGGCGCCGTCGTTGGACCCGCCGTACTCGTCATGGTTGTACTGCAACGGCACGCTGATCAGCGCAGCAATCGGGTTCGACAGCTTCCTGGCCAGCTCGGCCGCCTGATCGTCCTGCGCCAGGGCCGGAGTGGCCAGCGCCAAGGCGACCATCGCCGGAGCAAACGTCCAGTCGCGGCATCTCCTCACCACTGCTTCCATTTCGAGAGCTTCCATTTCGAGAACTGATCTGCCACGCGTCCGACGGCGCGGTGCCTTCGGGTGCCTGAGGGGACGTCGGAAGGAAACCAACCCGAACGCGCAACTACCGTCGAGTCGTGCGGCGCGCCGTGCCGCCGACGTTCCCGGCCACACCCGGCTGGTTCAGACCGGGATCCACCACGCCGACGCCGGGCGCGCCAACGCCGACACCCGGGGCGACACCGACACCGGGCGCTCCCACGCCGGGCGCCACGCCCGGCCCCGGGGCACCGACACCCGGAGCAACGCCCGGCCCCGGAGCGCCGACGCCAGGAGCGACGCCGGGCCCGGGCGCACCCACGCCGACGCCCGGCGCCACGCCGCGACCCGGTGCGCCGACGCCGACGTTGCCCACCGCGCCCGGTTGATTGACGCCCGGATCCCGCGCCAGTGCGCCCGAGGCGGCGAGTGCAACGACCGTCACCACCGCAGCCTGCAGGGGGCGGCTGATGCGCCGCCTCGATGTGTTGCTTCGCTCTGTGTTCTTCATCTTCATGGCGCCGGTGATACGACGTAAACGAGGTTGTTGCCCTGGAACGCGGCACGGAAGTAGACGTTGCCGCACTGCTGGTACTCGACGCCGCCTTTCTGCAGCGGCGTGCAACCTTCCGGGAGCGCCTGCACCGTGCTGCCGATGGCCGGCGTGCCCGCCGCCTGCTGTTGAGCGACCGCGGCCTGCTGCTGCGCGGTGGCGGCTTGCTGCTGCGCGGTCGCCTGCTGCTGTTGCGCGGTCGCCGCCTGCTGCTGCGCGGTCGCCGAAGTCGAGGCCGCGGCACTCGTGGCCGCGACGGTACGCGCCGTCGTGCGCCGCGCGACACCGGCAGCCGAGACTGGCGTCATGGGTGCGCCGACGATGGCCGCGGCGTCACGCACCAGCGCCAGGCGAAGCGGCGCGTCCGACGCGAGATCCGCGAGAAACAGCGCGGGCAGCGACAGGGCGAGCGCGAGGGGTTTCAAGGACTTGATCATCGATTTCTCCTTCGGCTCGCCGGGTTACTTCGCGCCGGCGCTGATCGGCAGGAACTCGACCTTCTGGCCACCCTTCGGCGGCGTGAAGGCGAACGTCTGCAGGGTCAACTTGGGCGCGAGGTTCCACCTGGTGACTTCGACCGAGAACTGCGGCGCATTGATGACGTCGCGCGTCGTGATGACGAGCTTGCGGGGCAGCGGCTGCGGTCCTTCCTGGATCCAGATCTGCCAGTCGACGTGCGGGGCGCGGAACGCGAGGTGGTCGCAGCGCACTCCTGCGATGACCGCCTTGCCGACGACGAAGCCTTCCGTCACGTCGGTCATCAGGATGTCGTAGGCGTTCGTGGCGAAGAGGTCGCCGCCGGGCGCGACGATGTCGAGCTTGGTGCGGGCAAATTCCAGCATCCCGTCCAGCGTGTCGGGTGCCGCGGTGGTTGCGTACACCTTGTTGCTCTTGTTGAGCAGCGTCAGGCTCTTCCCGTCGTAGAAGAACGTCTGCTCGACGAGGTCACCGGTGCGTTCGGCACGCAACTTGTTCGGTCGCTGGACGGTCGCGTCAGCCCGGTGGTTGAACTGGATCTTCTGTCCGGTCTTGGTGACGATCTCCAGCGAGTTGCGCGTTTCCACGCTGAACTGCTTCTGCTTCGCCAGGAAGTCCGTCGACGCCCGCAGAAGCTTGATCGCCTCGGGCCGAAGGTCCGCCGGCTGCGCCGCGGCCCCCAGCGGGATGCCCACGGCCAGGGCGAGCGCCAGCGGTGCGTGGCTGGCCCAGCGTGCAACAGATTCGAATCTCGTCATGACTGCCCCTTCCATTGGGACTTCGGGAACTTCATCTCGCCGGTGCGGTGAGCACCGGCGCGCGCCGCATAGCGCCACTGCTGCAGACTCATGCCTCGGCACCGGCGCAGGGCGATGCCTTCGGGTGCTTAGCCGGACGTCCCGGCAGACCGCCCCGGCCGGGGCGACCTTGCGCAATCGGCCCGAGCGGGCTGGTGAGCTCCTGCCGTGGCGACGGCCGGACGCAACTCGTCATAAGGCTCCGACCTCGCCCCGCAAGCGTCTATCGGAATTCCGCAAGCCAGTCCGCCAGAGGCGCTCCCTCTTGACCTGCGGCAGTCCTCGGGTAGTGGAGCAGTGGCACGCCACTACATCGCAGCCAAGGCAAGCTCCGGCGCGCCCGTCACCGCTTGATCACCACCGCGGCGTGCGGCGGCGATGCGGCGCCCTTGGTGATGATGAGCGGCCCGTCGACGGCCTGCATCACGGTGGAGACCGGCAGGTCGTTCTCGATCAGCGTCGTCATCGCGCGCAGGTACTTGCGGATGTGGCGGAAGAACTTCTTGTAGCCGGCGCACAGGTAGTGCAGCCCCGGCTCGCCGTCGGGCGTGGTCGCGAAGCGATGCTTCGGGCACCCGCCCCAGCACGCCTCCTTGACCTCGCACGTCTGGCAGTAGCGCGGCAGGCTCTTCTCCTTGTGCGGGCCGAACCCGTTGGCGACGGACCGCTCGACCATCGCGCCGAGGTTGTCGGTCAGCACATTGCCGAGCTTGTACTCCGGGTACACGTAGTGGTCGCAGGCGAACACGCTGCCGTCGTGCTCCATGGCCACGGCCCGGCCACAGGTCTTCGAGAAGATGCACACCGGCGAGCCCTGCCCGAGCCACGCCGTCAGCGCCCACTCGAAGTTCATCACGAACGTGGTGCCGACGTCCTTGCGCACCCACTCCTCGTAGACCGCGATCAGGAAGTCGCCGTAGGCCTCGGGTTCGACCGTCCACGGCGTGACCTTGGTGTTCGGCTCGGGCCGGTCGAGCACGGCGGGCCGCGCCAGCCACAGCTTGATGACCTTGGTGTCGGCGTCGGCCTCGCGCTCGATGATCGGCGTGAACTGGATGAAGTGGATGCCCGCGTCCTTGAAGAAGCGGTAGACCTCGAGCGGATGGTGTGCGGTCTCGCGGCCGACGCAGGCGAGCGCGTTGAACTCGACGCCGTGCTTCTGCAGCATCCGCACGCCGTCCATCACGCGGTCGAAGGTGCCGTTGCCCTTGCGGTCCTTGCGGTAGCGGTCGTGGATCTCCTTCGGTCCGTCGAGGCTCACGCCGATGAAGAAGTCGTTCTCCTTGAAGAACGCGCACCACTCGTCGTCGAGCCGCATCGCGTTGGTCTGCAGCGTGTTGCGGATCTCCTTCTTCGCGCGGAACGGCTTCTGCAGTTCGACCACGCGGCGGAAGAAGTCGACTCCGAGCAGGGTCGGCTCGCCGCCGTGCCAGACGAACTCGACCACCGGGGTCGGCTGCGACTCGACGTACTGCTCGATGTATTTTGCGAGCAC
>Ga0209704_1000028_pt1 | contig 25305 bp, 30 predicted proteins | sample PPLLaktember2015_FD_187258 | JGI IMG/M metagenome (GOLD analysis project Ga0209704, IMG submission 187258) | Freshwater sediment microbial communities from Prairie Pothole Lake near Jamestown, North Dakota, USA - PPLs Lake P7 Core (6) Depth... | ecosystem: Environmental > Aquatic > Freshwater >... | reverse complement strand
ACCTTGTACATCAAATGTGCGGAAAAGGTCGCCACGATTTGTAATAATAATACCTGTAGCAGCGCCAAGGCTTAAATTCATAGTATCTGTACCTGTTTGAATAATACCTGTTGAAGTTGTGTAAGCTTGTGAAGTAAAAGCAGGAAATGCCGTATCCACTGTTAATGAACTTGAGGATTGAATTGATATAACAGTTCTAGTGTTAGCACCTACTGTAATAGTACTACCAACTCTTACTGTTGAAGTTGAAGGTGCGCCACCAATTCCAAATGCAAAACTACTACCAGCTATTGTAACCGTTGTATTTCCTGCACAAGTTAATGTTCCTGATCCTGCTACTGATGTTGTTCTTGCAAATGCCATTTTATAAAATTATTTTTTTAGTACATAATAAATTAATTAATCCGCTTTCACTATAAAAACCGTCTAAGCTACCGTCATTCATAATCTTACGATAAAATGTAGACGTGCTATATTCATATTCGTAAACTTCGTAAGTTGAGGTTGCCGTAAATAATGTAGGCTCAACTGTATAACCTCTTGCTAAGTCCATCCAACTGTATTTATCAATCGTTAATGTATTAGTAGATGCGTTAAATGTTTTTTCCTCACCAAATCCAGACGTGTCTAATGTTAGCGTGCTTGCTACATCACTTACAGTCCATACCACAATTTCAATTTCATCACCCGCTATTTTACCCGTTGGAAATACAACCGTAGTACCATTGGTAGCAGTATACTCACTTGGTAATTGTTTTGAGCCGTTATAGTAAACATCTATTTGTCCGACTGTATAACCAACCGTTGTAAAAGTTGTTTGTCCCGCCGTTGCAATAAATGTATATGGAGTTCGTACGCCAGTTGTACTACCCAAAGTCCATTCTTGATTAGCCGATAAATCTTTTGTTAAACCATTGATAGTTATAGTTCGTGTTTCGGGAACTAATCCCTCAATACTTGGAATTGTTGGCTTGTTTAATATTTGAGCGTCCCCACTTGTTGCGTTCCAATCCGCGTTTACATTTACCTCCGCACCCTCTTCAATCCCGTCTAATTTAGTTTTGTCGGCATCTGTAAAATCGTTTTCGCTTAATCCTTTTCCAGCTTCAACAACTACATATTGATTAGTGTCAATGTCTCCATTTGCTTTTAAAAATTCATTTGAAGTACCACCCGTTTTAATAAATGAATTAGCTTCAATGTTATTAGTTGTTACACTATCTACATCTGTTACTTGTTGTAAATTAGGAGTTGGAGTAATAATTGAACTCAAAGGAGTTGTTGAACCATCACCTAATAATACATCTGTATCACTTGCACCCGTTTTTACAAAGGCATTAGCTTCAATATTATTAGTAGTCGTGTTACCTAAGTCGGTTACATTTTGTAACGTTTGGGTTTCTGAACTAACACCTAAAAATGATAGCGCGCTTAATGTAGATGTCCCGTCCCCTATTTTATAAGTTCCTGTTTGTTGTAAGAATACAATTTGCCCCTCCTTTAATACCAATGTAGGATTAGCCGTAAACCACGCTAAATCCTTATATCCTAATTCTAAACTGCCGTTAACTATTGCCATTATATAATATCGTCTATTACCGTTGTTACATTGCTTGTTATTGTATCTTTAATGCCACTTAATATTGTTACTACATACTCACCATTCGTGTTAAACGTTTGTATAACATTACCATCTTGGTCTTTAATTTCGACTTTAAACGAACCACATGAAGTAGTGCCACCACCGATATAAATATAATTGTCATCAAAAATATTACCATTATTAATCGGTAAGTTACATGAGTAGTTACCTATGAATGTTTTAATACTTAAATCAAAAAACCAACCCGTAACCATATCGTCTCTATCCTCTGTATAATCAGTTAGCGTCGAGCTTTTAGTTATACGAAAGTTAGGTACTTCGCCTAACATTTCAATCTCTTCTAAATAATTAATTAAATCAAAAGCTATTAACTCACAATCACTTAATACGTGTGTTTCATTGCTTTCGTCTAAGTTTACTTTGTCGCTTATATCAATAACAAACTTACGTTCAATCACACCGTCGGTTGTAATTGTATTTGTTAATGAACACCAAAGTAAAGGATATTGAATAGTATTAGATGCACCAACCTCCCACTTATCACCGAAATAGAAACTATTTAGGCTTTTGTGTTTCAAAGTAAAGTTTTTTAAAATCTCTACTGTTTGGTTTAATGTTAGCATATTCTTTTTTAATTTCTTTTAACTTTTCAATTATCTTGTTTTCGTTCTGCTTGCTCATAAATATCCAAAGTCTATCAGTTGGTCATTATCACTAATTTGCGATTTGCGAATCACGAAGTCATCGTTTAGAAATATACCCGTTGAAAAATTAGTTCTACTTCTATACATTCCTTCACTATTATAAGTATTATATAAAGGAAAAAGTCCCGAATTTTTTACTAAATATTTGGTTAATAATTCCGAATAGTCTTCAGCAATTGTACGCCAATCGTCTTTTACAACTTTCATTTCGGTTTCTGAAATAGGTTGCGAATTTTCGCTATTCTTAACCATTACACCTTTGTTAGTGTAACGATACTTTAAAATGGTTGTAGCCTCCATTAGCATATACCAATGTAGCACCTTTTGAATATACTTAGTTATTAAATTGGTTTCGTTAGCATTTAAAGTCCCTGCAATTATTTTATTCTGCAAGTCTTCAAATAATGGCGTGCCTAATATTTGTTGAAGTTTTAAATCTTGTAACATGATCAGTGAGGGTTGCAAAAGCTCCCAATCTGTATTATCATTGATTAATGATTTATCCTTTAAATATTGTTGCGATAAAAATAGAGCGTCCATTATTTTTTAGTTTTCTTTGGTATTTGAATTGTTTGTGCTTTCCATATATGTCTACACCATGGAGTAGTTTGATTAGTATTTGGATTAGTATAGTAGCCACCGCGAAAATCAAATATATTAGTACCTGCAGGATTCTCCTCGCCATTTAAACTAATACTATCAATATCTTCAAATTCCCAGTGCTTTTTTTTAGAAACTTTTAATAAGTCTAAACAAAATTTTCTCGACTTACTTCCCGGCAATAAGGCTGGAGCGGTTGGATTTTCTACGTATTTATAAATTGTTTTAATTTCTGTAAAATATTCGTCAATTGGATTAGTTACCTTTTCGATTCCCTTAGTAGTAGCTTCATATCCACTTGCATTTGTTTCAATTAATTCTTTTTCAGTTAACCTTGCTAAACTTTCAGTAACGTCTCTTTTAAATAAAGTATTTAATTGCTCAACTGTTAGCGTTGGATTGCCCTGTATTGCGTTTAAAACTGCGTCGTCTAATTCTGTTATACTAACACTTAAAGCATCGGCAAAATACATCTTATGAGCTTTTAACTCTAACTTCAAAGCATCCTGTGAATTATGAATGTGGTCATCATGTTCAAATAATATTTCAAACTCTTCATAGTCATCACGTGCGCAACTTTCAAATTTAGCAATTACGCTATTTGTTTGTTCAGCCATTTTAACGGGTGCGTCTTCAATAGCATCATTCTCATTTAAGAAAGTTAATGCGTCGCTTTCTGTTAATCCAAAAGCGCTAATCATTAACGCTAAGGCACTTTCTTTACTTAATTTGCCAGCATCAAATTTAGATACGATACGCATTAAGCCTTGAAATTGTCTGCCTGTTAAATTGGTTAATGTTGAATTAACCGCATCTTGTTTTATTTCAATTCCGTTAGCATCTAATTTAGGTGCAACTAATGGCTCATATCCTTTTAACTTTCTACGCTCATCTTGAGTTAAGTCAGCATCGTTTGTTAAATCATTACCAATTACATCTAACTGTTCAATCTTTAAATCGATATACATACCTGTAACCGATTGACAAATGTTTTCTATAAAATTAATAAAGGTATCTTGACGGGGCTTAGTGTATGTATTTAAAAATAGTTCGTGTGATTCTTTAATTGAAACACGATTACCCAAAGCCGAGCCTTCTTGTTTAATACCAAACAATTCGGGATTAGTTACGCCATGCCCCGTTATAATTTTTTGTTGGTAACGCTTAGATACAAATTCAAATTTCTTATCTAAGTCGTCTACATTTAACGCTTGTATAGTCGCAGCTTGTCCGTTTTTATCGGCAAAGTTAATTACTACTTCGCCCGCATTGTCTGGTCCACACAATCCACTTTCAAAGCGTTCCTTAATCTGTCTTTTAATTTCGGGTGGTTGCTCTCCATTAAAGAAAGTTACCATTGTACCCGCAGAGAAACCACGCTTAACATATCCATCGTTAAATTGTGTAATATCAATATCCGATTTGATTTCGCTTAAGCAACCGTTATAAGGTACTTTCGCATAAATACTATCTAACTTACTTTTGCTCGGTTGGTAAAATTTAAACGTTGTAAAGAATGTACCTACTTCGCCTTTGTTATATAATTCAAATATTCTAAAATCACTCGGCTTTGCTTTCCAATCTTCGTTAAAATAAAGTTTAGTTTTGCATTCCGATAATCTACATTTAGCATATTGCAATTGAAAAAACTCTTTTGGATTGCCACTCATATCGGTTATGATTTGCAAGTAGAACTGATTAAACAATTCACAATCCAATGCTAACTTTTTACCTAAATCATTCCACGTCTCATAACGATTAGCGTTATTTAAAAAATTATCAGCTATCATTTGTTGCTCTGGATTAACCGCTACAATTCCTTTACCGAATAAATAACGAGCCTTAGCGTTTACAATGGCACCATGTTCAGCATGCTCTTCAAAGTAACGAATTAACTCATTCGGGAAATCATTTTTTTTACCGTACTTTACAAAATCATAAGACCAATCTTTTTTAATTTCAGGTCTTTTCTCATCGGCAAATGTTACAAATGCCAAATTATTATTTACTACTTCTATACTATTTTTAGCCATTAAATTCTTTATAAATTATTTGTTCGCCGTTAAATGAATTAAGTTCGCTATCTGTTCCTACAACGTCCACACGTCCGTTTTCTACTTTTGCACCACTATTCGCAACTACTAAATTGGTAGTGCTTGTTTGTTGGTAAATGTTATATTTCCAATTACCCACCGCTAAACTTACACGTCCCGTTAATGGTACTTCCGTTGAGGTTTCAATTATATTAAATATATTAAAACGTTCCTTATTATTAGAATAATCCTGACTAATAAATAGTTTAGTTTCTTTTGTAGCATCGTTTATAAACTCGAATAAATAAGTAGCTCCAACGATTGAAGTCTTTTCACTTAGCGTTAAAACCACTTCATTACTACTATTTTTGTTTATCAATATCATTTATGTAAAGTAATATTAAATATAAAAAGGGACTTGAATATAAATAAAAAAGTAGCCTTACGGGGCTACTCTTTAAACAAATAATCTATTAAAAGATTAAGTTAATAATCCAGAAATAATAGTTGAAGATACAGATGCTACACGAGTGTAAGCACGTCCTTTAAATGATAATTTATTACCTCTGAAATCACCGATTGCAGTTCCTGATTCTAATCCGTCAGTTGCTAAATCCATACCGAAATCTTCACCTAAATACCAATATGTACCGTCGTTATCTTCTGCAATCATTACAACTGTATTAGCCATTAATAAACCTAATTCAGTTTGACTTGCTTGGTCTAATCCTAACATTTCAACAGTAGCTTCAACATCATAAGCAACTGTGCCTACTTTTGGATCGCCTGTTCCTGTTTGCTTCCACATTGCTACTTCTGCTTTTTGCTTGTATCTAAAAAAACTTTTACCAGATGCCTTAGTGATAGCAGTAATAACGCCAGCAGTCTTAGTGATAGCAGTTACCGATTCATATTCAGCAATTAAAAAAGACTTAGTACCAGCACTTGTTTTACACGTTTTAGGAGTGTGTCCCTGTGTTAATGAACATGCCATGTTTTTATTTATTTTAAATGTTTATATTAAGGCGGATTAACTTAATAACCCGCCTATTTTTTAATACTAAGCTCCGCAGTATAAAACGTTGTATTGTTGGTTAGCAATGTAACAAGCTAATGTACCAACGTGCTTAATAAACATTAAGTCTTCGTTTAACGCAGTCTTATTGATTTCAACTTTGTTTATATCAGAAGTTAAATCAGTTACCCAGAATACATGTTGTTTAGCCATTGCAATCATTACGTTTGCTGGAATTGGAACGAATACAATTTCAACATCGTTGTAGTAATATTTGTTACCACTAACAACAAAAGCAGTTTTGTAATTAGTAACGATATTGTTGTGTGAGTTAATTAATTGCTTGTTTACGTGTGGCATGTAAATTACTGGCTGAGTTGCAGAAGCTAATAATTCAGCTGGAATAGCTTTATATACTTTTTCAACTTCGTCTTGAATATTAACAGAAGTTACAACAACTCCGTCAACTTTAATACGTTTACCAACACCAGCAGTCAAAGTAGAGTTCCATGAGTTGTACATCATTGATGCAACAACACCGTTAATTTGACCAGCAGTTAAAGCAGCAGCAACTGTTTTTTCGTCTGCACCAATTGATGTGTTAGCAGTTCCCGCAGTTAAAGCAGCGATTGCAGTTTGGTTAGCACTTGTAATTCCAGACCAGAATTTCAACTCAGCATCGTAAGAAATTTTATCAGCGTACATGCCACCAATAACTACTCTTTCAAATTCACTTGATAATACTTCCCAAGCACCCGCTTTCATATCGCGTTTAAAACGAGATGGACGTAAAGTGTTAGGGTCAAATGTTTGGTAATACATATACTTAGCAGGTGTAATAACCACGTCGAATAAGTTAAGAGAACCACTTGACGTTGGAGTTCCAGAAGTATACGCTTGCATTGCTACTGAAGTAGAACCTTCAGAAAATATTACTTCGTTTTTAACTTCTTCTTCGAAAGTTACTAAACCTTCAGAAATTGTTTTGTTTTGGAAAAGGATTTCAGCGATTACGTTTTCGGACGCTTTACCTCTAATGTCGATAATGTTATAAGCTATTGCCATGTTTATTTTGTTTTTTTAGTTGTTTTTATATTTGTTGTTTCTTGTTTAAAATTTTCAAAGTCCGATTCTTTAACTGTGCCTTTTGCTAATAAGTGTAAGGCAATTTCGTCCGTTAAATTATCATTGTTGATTTTGGAGATTGACGAGTACACTACTTCAAAACCCTCTTTAAATTTATAGTTAGCCATTTTTATTTACTTGCTTTGTAACGTTGGAATGCAGTCATGTTAGCAAATTCAACCTTAGCTTCAATTGGTTCAACAACTGGAGTTTCAACGATTGTATTAACCGCACTCAAAGTCAATTTAATTGTTTCTTTTAATTCTGCTAATTCAGTTTTAAGGCTTGCAATTTCAGCCATCATAGTTGGCATTTCGTCTTTCTTTTCAACGGTTGCTTCAACTGTTTCAACTTCCTTAGTTTTCATTTCAGCAATCATACCGCCAACGATAGTAAACATAGTACCGTCTTCGGTAGCGTATTCGCCGTCCATAGCTTCAACTTCCCCTTCTGGAGTAATTAATTTTACGGGCGAACCAACTGCAACTTCGCCGTCAACTGATAATGAATTACCATCATTCAATTTAACTTCGGTAGCCATTTTAACGGGTGCTTCTGTTGGAGCAACTGGCTCAACAACTGGAGCGGGCATTTCACTAAATTTAGCAAGATGCTCTTTTAATTTTACCTTAATGTCTTCGGGCAAAATTTTGTTAATTGTTTCTTTTAAATTCATATTTTATTTTAAAGTATTAAGACAATAAATTAAGGGACACTTTATTTAGTCTATAATTGACATTAGAGCGTTTATCTCATCGTCGCTTAATGTAGTAATAGGCTTAAGTTTAAATAGTGCCTCTAATGAGAAACCATTGAACTCACCTGCTTTAACTTGTTCCCAAACAGTTGGATTATTTACTTTCATAGTTACAAACCAAGTGCCATAAGGTAACTCTTCAAAGCCTTTAACTTTTTGTACTCTGTTTTCATCTGTAATAAATGATTCAAAAATAAACACGTCGCTTACATTAGTGTCGCTTTCGTGAGTTGCTTTAACGTTTAAGTTTCTGTTTTCAGAGTTAAACTTTTGTGCAGCATCATAAATGGTTTCTTTGTTAGCTACTACATAAAAAGGTTTGCCATTCTCTTCACGATAAATCATTTTATCGGGGATCATAACCGCACCCATAACGATTTGTTTCTCTTCGTTTTGGATTGCGAAGTTTAATTTTTGCTCATCAAACTTTACAAAGCTTGATTGATAGGCGGGGCTTTCAACTAAGGCTATATCTTGTAAGCCATATTTAGTATTGCCATTCTCGTCTAATTCTAATAAATACACTGGATAATTCATAATTTAAAATGTTGATTGTTTTTCTAATACATTAACTCTATTTGTTTTTGCGGTTATTTCGTCAACTCCAACGGTTGCTACAACGTTTATTGTGTTATCATTTTTACTTCCTATACGTCTGCCATTCTCGTCGAATTGCGTTCCTTCAACGTTTGCGTTTTGATTGCTAATTGTTGGAGGGGCGGGAATAGATGCACCGCCACCGCCACCGCTTGGAGTAGATGGCGAACCCGCACCGCCTTCAAATTTTGATGCTGCAATCTTTGCTATGTTAGCAGCTGAAAGTACACCAGCGATACCCGCTTGAATAAATGGATAGGCAGGGAATACAGTTGTAATTGGAGAAGCAGTAGCCGTTGCAAATGCACCTTGTACGGCTTGCACACCGCTAACAGTTGCCGTTGCTAATTGTAAAGCTTTATTAACGTTAAATGCTTTCTTAGCAAGTTCTAACTCTTCCGCACTACCTTTCTTTAATTTACTTGACTTGAAAGCAAAGAATACATCTGTAACTTGTTGAACTGCGTTTAAACCGTCAACTGCTATTTGTAATTTAGCAGCCTCAAATTGTTTTTCAGCCTCTGCCCTATCTTTTAATTTTTTTTCTGCTTCTTCATTATCCTTTTTATTTTTTTCATCTAAAAACGCTTGATTCTTTTCGTCTTGTGCTTTTTTATCCGCATCGGCTTTGTCGTCAATTACTTTTTTATCGGCAATTGCTTTATCATTAATAGCTTTTAATTGATTAGCTAAAGTTATTTCAGATTGAATAATTAAGGCATTCTTTGTATCTTGATTAACCTTTAAATTATTTATATCTTCGTCTCTACGTTCTTTATCTTTAACTGCCTTAGCAAATTGTCTTTGCTCTTCATTTGTAATATTATTTATTTGAGCGTCCTCTAATTGTTTTAAAGCTGCTAAATTAGCATCCCTTAATTTATTAGCATTTTCAATTGACTTAGCATTTGCATCGTCGTCAATTTTCTTAATAGAGTTTTGAAAACCAGCCCTATCATTCTTTAATTTAGCTAATGCTTTTTGTTGCTCTTGTACTGATTTATCGCCATTGTCTTTAACCTCTTCAGGATCAAATACCATTTTAGATATGCCACCAAAAAACTTATCCTCTAATCCAAAGTTTTTACCAAAAGCCCCTCCGATAGCATCAATACCTTTTAGCAAAGCCGTTATTGGTAATGATACAAATTTTAATAAACCCTCTAATATTTCTTTATTCCTTTCGGCTGCTTTAACTTGTGCTTCATTAGTAGCAATGGTATTTTGAATTTGAACTTCAGATGCTTTAATTGTTTCATCTGTTTGTTTAATTTTCATCTGTAAAATTTCTTTTTCAGACTTACCTTGTTGCTTTAAAATATTATCCTGACTACCTAATGCTTCTTGTTTAGCCTTTTCGGTATCTAAATTTTGTTGTGATTGTTTGTTTAGCTTTTCTTGTTCACTACTAACACCATTAACTAATTCTTTTATATCGTCCCAATACGCAATGATAACACCTAATGCAACTATGAAAGCACCGATACCTGTTGCAATCATAGCTTTTTGCACACCACTTAATGAAGACATAGCAGATTGTCCGAATTGTAATATTCCAGACTTCATAGAATTTAAACCGATTTTTATTTTATCGATATCTAAATTCATTACACCCTCTTTTAACTGCCCGAATCCTTGCGTTAATTGTTCAACGGACGTTCCTTTCAAGGAGTTTGTTGAATCACTTAAATCGTCAACTTTATCTTTTAAGTTAGCTACATTCTTTGACGCATCTTGAAACTGTTTGGAGTTAGTTCCAAACTGTTCGCCCATTTTAATTTGCTCATCTCTGGCCTCCCTAATAGCATTCTTTAAATCCTTTATTGATGCAATTGACTTTTCAGCCCCTTGCACTTCGACTTGTACTCCAACCTTTTGCGTATTATCTGCCATTATTTAAGTCTTTAATTTTATTAATTAATTCAATATCATTGCTTTCATATATCTTAAATAAAAGATAAATAGATGCTAATCCTTGTTTTATTTTATCGTCAAATTCTATCATAGTATTATCCAGTTACCGTCGTTATATTGTAAATTTAAAGTATCAATTGTGCTTAATGTATAAGAGCTAAATCCGTCAATTGTATCACTCCCATCTGGATAAATTGTAACTATATTAGCAGTGGCATCAATACGCTTTAATGTTATTTTTTTACCGTATGTTATCGTTTTTAAAAGTCCGTCAATAGTGTATGTAACTGTTTCTAAATTATTAAGTGGTAAATAAATATCAACGTTTGATATTGTAGGATTAATTAAAATAGTTCCGTCTGCTTCATTACAATAATAAGTTCCGCTACCTATTTCATTTATCGCCGTACCATTTGCAACCTTAGGAATATAAACGCCATTCAATTGTACAAAGCCATCCACATTTTCGGGTACTTGCGTGTAATCGCCAACGACTAAAACATTTCGTGAACTTGAAGGACTTATAATATAATCCCCTATTGCAGTTGTATTTTCGCTATTCACTCCATTTGATAGCCTTGCCGAACCGGTGCTTTCAGTTCCTAAATCACTATCGGTTAATGAAGTTGACGTTGGCACAAAAGCACTTGTATAAAGTAATTTAACTAATTCGTATTTAGTAGACGTTTCATTTAATGGCGTGTAGTTTTCAATACGATTAACCGTATAATATGAGCCGTCAATAAATAGTCTATTCCTAAAACTAAACTTGTTTATGTCAAGTGAATTAACCCACAAATACTTAGTAATAAACTTAGCATCCCTATCGGATATATTTAAAATGTAGTTTCTATGGTATCGGTTGTAAAGGTTATTGTTTGTAAAGAATGTATTTATAAAAGTATAAAACACCTCCTTAGGTAAACCAAACGAAAGGTCGATAGTAGGTTGTAGTGGATCGTTTGTGTGGCCAACATATAAATATTGATTAGTTACCAAATCGGTTAATCCAAAGCCTTTATAAGTATAATTGTTAGCAGACGTTTTAACACCGCCAGACGTTAGTATTCGTATGTTTGGAGTTGTTGTAGTAATAACATTGTTTTCTTTTTTAAATATCTTAGGAACTATAATACCTAATTGATAGTTAGCAACGTTTGGAGTTGGCGAAAATATAACCTCACTAACATTTTCTGCCACACTAAATTCATTCTCGACGTTTATGTTTTCAGTACCAAATGGTTCGTTATACTTAGTTTGGAATAGGTTATTATAATAATCAGTATCAGGCTTGTATCGAAAAATGTAACGCTTAGCATCGAGTGTATTAATGTTATTTGTTTGCTCTTTGTCTAAGTCTGTTTTATTCTCATAATTCAATATGCCACCATTATGGAATACATCAAACGTTTCAATTATTAAATTGTTAGGGTTGTTTTTATCAACTTCAATTTGAAGTTTAAACATTTGAATAATCGACTTTAAAAAGTCTTTTTGCTTAATCTTATTCGGCAAACATGAATTAGCCAAAAGTAAATCACCATCTTGGACTGACTTGTTTGTAAGCAAAGAATAAAATGAAGTACCATCTACACCGCTTTTTAATTTAACGGTAATAGTTCCCGTTCCTGTTGTAACTTGAACACCTGTTGAATCATAGTATGTAACTACGCCGTAATCATACATTGTAGCATGATACAACCTATCACCGCCACTTAATGGATTAGAACTTGCTATTTGATGCGTGTATTGGTAACTCACATTCTTATTTAAAGATGCAAATGGACTTACTAATAAAGTAGTATCGCTTACTAAGTTAAAAAATGATACGCCACCATTTGGACTTTTTACAATGGCTAATGAACTAATAAAATTAGATATACTACAATAAGCAACCGTTGAATCGGTATGAGTCATTCTAACATCGTACACGTTATTAGCAACCGTATTATAATTACCATTAGATGCTATTTGAACATACCAGCCAAACGATTGATTACCCGTATCAAAGAATGGAGCGGTTTCTCTTGTATGGTCAACGTCAACAAATGTGTTTTGAGTTAAAGTGTAATCACTTGTCAAACCAACGTAATACTGTTTGTTAGCTATTTGAGTAGGCGTTAAATTTATAGTGCTAAGATTAGGATAAACAACGTGCTTTCTAAATTCGGCACTATCTAAAATAGATGAGGTATAAGTACGTCCCGTTTTTTCAATTATCTTTTTAACGTATTCTCTAACGTGAAACATAGGTAAAAAGTCTGCTACACTAAATACTGTTTCGTTCCCACCGTTGTTACCATTTTCAATATGCCCGTAAATATATCCAAAACCAGCACCAGCACTTGAACGTGATGCTATTTGATTGCCACGATTGTAAGTATGGTTGTATGCTGAAAAGTCCAAATCATTTACCGTATCGGGATTACCCGTTATGTAATAATCTCCAATATCTCCAAAGAAACTTGCACCCTCACCTTTTAAAGCACATTCATAAATCTTTAAATTATCGGCATTGATAGTTATCTTAAGCAGTTGTAAATCCCCTTCTAAGTTTACAATGTCATCTACATAGTATTTAACCTTAGTTTTCTTATTCTTATTGAAAGTATTAGTAACTGCATTAACCTCAAATACATTCTCAAACAATATGTTTATAGCGTTTGTTTCATATAGTTGAATAGTCTTAGACCATGAGCTTTTAAACTTATCTGGCTCACGAACATCCGCAATATTATAGTTAATGCTAACGGGTATCTGTTCCGCAAATGGCACGCTTGTATCCGCTATCTCTAATCTTGTCCTTACCATTATATACCTCTTTGTCTAGTTTCAGTGTTATCGTATTCAGCCGTTATTGAATAGTTAAACAACTTATCATTAACGTGCTTGCTAAATTTATATGAATTATCAGTTATTGTGATCGGTTTATATTCGCCTGTTTCTAATTGCAACCATACCATAGGGCTATCAAACAATTCGTTTAATTCAATTGCTTGTTGCTCGGTTATCCAATTAGTATTTAAAGTAATTGACTTTTGACTTGTAGTTGAAACGGTGCTTTTTTCCCTTGCATAGTTTGGAGCTGAATAAACACCACCTACTAATGTTTTGGTATTCATTCTAACTGTATTCGTTTTCTTAGTCATTGTTTCTTGACTAACTAATTCAAACGTCTTAAATCCAATTGCGCCGTTACGCTTATAATAATAAACATTGTATTGAACTGACTTTGAACAAACATCTGTAAATGTGAATGAATAAGTTGATGTACCAGTATCACCTTCGATATTTACTTCTACATAATCGCCAACATTAACCGTTAATCCTGAGCCGTCCCATAATTTAGCACCAGCATTTATGTAATGGATATAAGCACCCGTTGGAATAGTTTTAGTTATAGAACCCTTTAATGCACCACTTGAACGATATAAACTAAAATCAATATAAGTAAAGTCGGACTTAAAAAAGTGTAACCAATTATCGGCCTTAATATCTACTTTGCCATTTGGCACTAAGTATTCGGTTGCATTAGGTGAAAGTAGTTTAACCTCACCGCCATTACTTACATAGTCTCTATAATCAAAAGTGCTAAATGTATCGGCATCTAAACAAGCATTCCACGCTACATAGTTATAAGTGTAAGTACTTTGAACTGCACCCGAATAAAACTCTTTAATGTAAACGGTAACACCCACTGCACTATCAGTCGCATAGGTAACACCCGTAACAGTTGGATTGAATGAATGCTTAATATAATTCTTAACTACTTCAATGGCATCAAATACGCAATAGCCATCTGGTCTTTGCAATATCTTTTTAGTGTAAATAATTGAACTACCTACCTGAAATTGAACTAAGTAATAGAAATCACTAATAGCAATTTGATTAGATAGTGCAACGAATATCTGCTCATTATAAGCGGGTGTGTATAGTTGAGGGGTACTAGATACGGTTAATGCCATCGTTTATTTCAATTATTACTTCTGTTTTTAATACTTCACTTATTCTTTTAGTCAACTCATCCAATCGACCGTCGTTTATTACTTTACTCCAAAACCCTAACTTTTGGTCTTTGTATGGTTGCGAGTGTCCTTTCTTTTGTATCTTACGTGCAATGGCAAAAGCAAACTGTTTAACTGCTTTCTCTCTGTTTTGTGTTTTAATAGGCTTAGCAACTTTCCTATCCTTTGACATCTTAGTTCGAGCTTCTGACATCTTAGGCTTTAAACCACGTCTTACAATCCATTTTTCTAATGATGTTATTTCGTCTCTACTTATTTCGCCACCAGCTCCACGCCCTTTATCAAGTATGTAACCGTACTTAGGCATTTCAATCTGTAAAACAATAGCCCCGTTTACATTACGTGGCGGTATGTAGTTAATCTTAGCACTTAATCTCGACGCTTGCCCACCGTAAGACACTGCAGCATCTAAGTTAGCTCTAACATCGTTTACAGTCGACTCCCCAAACTCAACAAGTATTTTATCTATTTCATCACCTAATGCCATTCAACGCTATTTCAAATTTCCCTTTATCTTTTAAGTAACTAATCTTATTCATAAATTGTACTAAGTTCCAATTGTAAACTACTTCCCACGTAACCCTTTCATTTTGTACACATTGGTCTATGTTGTACTCCCACCCCCACTGCTCAAGAAAGCTTGAAACTCTTTGTCTTTCTGTATCTCGTCCATCATCTGCGCTAACAATTGTTGATTCTTCGCTAAATATTCCTGTATAAGTTTCTCGCATTGATTGTAAAATCTTAGCGAAAAAAAAACAGCCCCTAAAACGTCGCCTATTCTTTTAGATAACATTTTGTTTGCTACATAGGAATGGTTAGACGCGTGGTAAACTCCATTACTCGGACGATAAATAACTGCTAATAATTCATTAAGTTGAGCTTCATTCTTATAAAGTGAATAGAAGTCAACCATTTGATTAACAGATATATTAGTCAATTCAACTGAAGGACTGTAATACTTAAAACCTATTCTTAGTTTACGCTTGAAATCTAAGTTAGTAGGCACTTGTTTTAAGAATGCTATTTTGGACATGATGTAATTAACGTCCATTAATTCAACCTCTTCTAATGTTTTGCCTGTTACAATAGCCATTTCATTAGCTATCTTATCCAATGGCTCTAAGTCCTTAGGTAGTTTAGATAGGCTAATATATTGTTGTACTGTTAAATCTTCAAATCTCATTGTTTTAAAGTATTAAAAATTAATAAAAGGGACTTATAATAATTCAATCTTTGAACTCTTGTTTATTTTGTTTAAAGCTATATAACGTAAACTGTCAATTCCGTGATTATCCCTATCGATAGGGGTTCCAAGTTGTTTACCCTCCTTATCCACCGCCCACCGCCACGTTCTAAATTCTCTAATTAAATTAGTGCTTGACTTAGTTATATTGATTGTGTATTGTTGTAAAGTGTCAATTGAATTACGAATCGAATCCGACCCCTTTGATGCGGGATAAATGTTTTTATACCCACCTCGATAAACATCCTCTATTGATTTTGGTTCGGCACTATCCGCTATTATATCGGCATATCGATTAATACCTAATTCATTCATTTTAAGTACTATGTCGCTATTGGTTAAACCTGTTTGGTATATTAACTCATTAACGTAAAGTTCGCCGTTGTAACGGTAACATTCGATTAAAGTAGTTGGATCGTTTGTAAAACCCCAGTCCATACCATAGGATATAAATTCGGCGTTTGGTGGGATTGCGTCAACTTCATTCCAATTCTCAAAGATAACGCCTTGTAAGTTACCAATGTTACCTAAGCCGTAAACATTCCATAGATTAGCCCAATACTTATTCTTTACTTCGCCATTCTCATAATAGCCATTAGTGTAATAGTTTAAAATTTCACTCCTTTCGTTTTCAGATAGTAGTTCGTTATCCTGGAAAGTAAGTTGTAAGAAGTCGCAGTCAGGACGTCCAACTACATCAGTGTCAATGTAAAATTCGGCATCGGGATTATAATCGGCGTACACTTGGCCGGCACGTGAAGCCACTTGCCTATAACTTTCAAAGTCAATCTTATTAACCTCATTGAAGTAAGCGACATCGGAACGTAAACCCTTACCAACATCGGACTTATCCAAACCTATAAACTTAATGAATGAGCCGTTAGGAAAACGGTATAAAGTACCCGCTAAGAAACGTGAATCGTCGTAGATACCTATTAACCTCATTAGCTTAACAAAGTCTTTAATAACCGTTAAACGCATCTTAGTTAATTCGGATGATAGTATCAGTATTTCTTTATCTGGCTTACTTGCTGCGTGGTTAATTAACAATATCAATATTGAAATCGTTTTACCCGCACCTTGCCCACCTCTTATTACTTTAATCCTTTTCTTTAAAGATGCTATCTTAAGTAAGGAGGTTGTCTTTTGAATCATCCAATGGATCTAAGTTTAAAACGTTTATAGATGTTGTAACCACACTTTCAGTTTTCTCTGTAAGGCCATTTAAACGCTGTGTAATGCTCGAATTATATTGTCCTACCATACCGCCATCTATTTGGTCATCCTTTCTCTCGTTGACTATATGCGTACAGATAACACAATATTCATCGTATCTATTATCTTGGTTATCAAAATAGTGTCTAATTGTAACTCCAAATTTACGATAACAATATGCTTCAAAACCTACTTGAGTAAGTGGTCTTTCTAATGGTTCGGCTACCATTTCACCTGTCTTTTGAGAAAGGATATATTTAAAGCGTGGATTGTTTTTAACATCCTTTTTATACATTTCCCAAAACTCTAATAGCTTTTCAGGGGTTTCAATATATTTATGCTTTGCCATTATGGTAATTTAAATGATATAATGTATTTAGTTTTTTCTTTATAAAGACTTAATTTAAGAAAATAGATGCCGAATATTTTATATCCGTCAATCCATTTCATTAATTGAAAATTAAAGTATTTATGAATCTTAGTCATTAATTAAATTATAAAGTTCCTCGTTTGTATGTGATAATATAAACCTATTCATTTCGTCATCGTTTGATATAAAGTCTGGACGTGGACTAATTAAAGTAGGTGGCTTATGTATTTCATGTAATCCCCAAACTATTTGTTTGTGATTATCTTTTGTGTAATAAAAACAAATATGTCCCATAGTTGAAAGTATATCAAACTCTTTAACATCGACTAAGGTTTTTGTTTTATGATCATAAACCTGTTTTTTATATCCTAATTCTAATAGGTAATTCTCAAAGCTCATATTATATTTTTGTTTGATTCCAATATGGATTTTCACTTATTCCCATTACATTGTCAGGAGTAAATTTATTTATCATAAATCTTATTCCCATAAAATTTAAATCAGTTGGTAAAGAATAACCAAATTTTAAACAATATGCAGTTTTATAAATATTTAACGTATTATAATTACAAAAAATTACTATATCTTTTTTTAAAAGTTCATTAGGTAATGCAGCATGTAATTTAGCTAATTCATTAAATATATTATTTATGTTTAATTCAATTTTCTGCATCCTCTACTACTTTTAAAACTCTATAACCTCTATATTTTTTAACCTCACGTTTCAATTCAGCACAAAGTTGTTTGTATTGATCTGAATCCATTGCTAAGACTTGACGCTTCTTTAAATGATTATCAGGTAGCTTAGCTATATGATAGTCTAATAATTCGGTTACTGTTACTTCCATTACTTAGCTTTTTTAGTTGGTTTCTCTTTAACTTCCCATAATTCATTATCGACTGCATATTGATATATTTTATCGAATACACTATTTTCTCCACATGTAAGGCATTTAGTTAAGTCAATTGTTTCGCCTGTTAGATTAGCGTATTCATTAACGATTGCTAACATAGTTGAGTTGGATGCATCTGGTTTGTTACCGTATGCAACTACACCTAAGATAAATTCTTTATTTTCTTTAATCATAATTTTACGTTTGTTTTAATTTGTTTAATAATTCGTGCCTTATTTCTTTTAACCAATCGATAATTTATATCGAGTTCCTTTGATATTTCGGTAAGTTTTTTACCCGCTAAGTTTTCAAATAGGATAAACACATCGGCTTCTTTAATATTCTTGTTAGTGTTTAAAAAGTTAAATACATTCTCAAAGTCGGTATCAAGTTTATAATTGTAATTGTTATCAATTTGATTAACATTATCAGTTGACTTGAATGAGTTACACATTTCGAATAGTACGTTGTCTTTGCCATTAAGACAAAATGAACGGGATTGACTATTTGCTTTGCCAAACATAACAGAGAATGTAAAAGCCTTAAGATTGTTTATCCTATTGAATTTATCGTCATCGAGTGAGTATAAGTATAAGAACGTTTCTTGATATAAGTCTTCCCAAATAAACCGATTATTGCATAGCTTTCTGGCATTTGCCTTAAGGCTTGCATCTTTGTATAAATCGGATATTTGAGATTGCTTTGTCAATTATCTAATATAAACTTTTCTAAAGTCACCAACACCTGAGTAAGTAGTTTTTAAGACACCGTTGACGTATACGCTAACTTGGTCAGATACTTGGTCTGGAAAACTTAAATGACGGCTACTTGAATAAATAAAGATTGAATCACTTGTTGTGGTGTTAGAGTAAGTTCTAATAAAACCATTGTTGTAGGAGTTGTAATTCGAATCAACACTTGGTGTATAAGACCATCTAATGTTAGTGAATTGGTTTAATCCGCCTTTATTAATAACGACTGTAACGTTTTTAATGTTAGACGGAATAGTAGGAGTTGGTGCAACTGTTGTAGGAGTTGTCGTTTCTGTTTTTTTGCAAGAACCTAATAAGGCTACAATCGCAAAAGATGTGAGTAGTATTTTTTTCATGTTGTAAATATATTAATAAAGTTTTGAATAAAAAAATTTAATTACAATAAATTAAGAATTGCCAGCCATTTATATTTACTTTTTGGCAAATAGGGGCTATGTATAAAATTTCAAAGTATTTCATATTAGAAAGGGTTTTCGATATTGTTATTGATTAAATCATTATTTAAGAAATCATTATTAGGTTCTAAGTTAAAACTTTTTTGTTCTTGAACATCATTAATCCAATTACTAAAGTCTGGCGTTCCTTTGTAGTATCTGGTGCTATTTGGCTCATAAGCATAAGAAACCATACTTTCTTCTCCCCAATGGCTAAACTTTACTTTTTGAGTATAAACATAAGCAATGCCTAAAGCTTTATCCCTATAAACACAAATGCCATTATCGGCTTTATTGTAAAAGTTTGACGAACCGTTAATATCGTAAAGAGTAGGTATATCAAAGTTTTTACCGTCTGTTTTTTTCATTTTAGTTGGGTGAGCTACTAAAAAACAATGTACGTTATTAACCTCACAAAAAGTAACTATTTTATCTAAGGATCTACCAATATCATTTGTACTTCCATCCCCTTTATGTTCTAACTTATTCCATGCGTCAATAACAAAAAAATCTAAACCTTTACGTTTTTTAAGTTGTTTGCAATGGTTTAAAATAGAATCTAAACTAAAATCAGTTTCAGGTTTAATAAAAAAGAATTTATTGTTGAGGTATTTTTTAACATTATCTAAATCATAATGGCTCATTCTATTTGGTCCGTCCCAAGCTTTACCTATAATTTTACGTGCCAACTTACTAAAGTGTAATTGACTAGGTCTGTTTTCGGGGCTATAAAAAGCACCGTTCCAATTGTGATGCCTACGTAAATGAACACAAATATTATCTAACCATTCGGATTTGCCATGTGATGGAATACCTGTTATAATTGATAAATAGCCTTTAACGATATTTAAATTAAATCCGTCTATTTTACAATCAACACCTTTGTCTAAGCCATTTTCGTATAAATCATTAATATCGTCCGATAGGTCCGATACTGTAAAAACACCCTCTAAAGGATAATCTTTAGCACTTGCAATACTTTCGATAACTGCTTGTAAATCGTATTTACCTAAACAATCGTTGGCATCTTTGCAATCTTTAAATTCTACTATCTTACAATTTTCTTTACCTATTCGGTCTGCTAGTTGGTCTCTTAAGTTCCTACCCGCAATATCATTATCTAAACATAAATATACTTCAGGGCAAGTGTCTAATAAGTCAACAATATCGTCAAAGTAGGATAAATTGTTTGCACCTGTGCTAGCACCATTAGGAACTGATAAAACGTTTTTAAAACCGCATTGGTCCAATGTTAAACAGTCAGGCTCTCCTTCGACGATATAAATCCTTTCTGCGAAGTTTATATTGTTTAGGTTGTACATTATTAGCTTTGAGTCTTTATGTAGCTTAAAACTCTTTTTAGGGCCTCTATATTTGATATTAGTTAGCTCGTTGTTACTATCAAAATAATTAAAGTTAATACAATTAACATTTCCAAATTCTGTAAAATATTCAATTGATTCTGTAATTTTAAATTTGATTAGTGTTTCTTGTTTAATTTTACGGGATTCAAAATATTTTATAGTTTTATCGGATAGGTCCGTTTTATTTCTCCAAACTGGTTTTGAGTATATTTTTTTATCCATAGGTTTATTTTCTTTTAATCTGCCTTTCCAATTACAATGAATACAATTCCAAACGTTTTTATCCAAATTAACTCCTAAACATTTATCTGTTTTCTTTTTTCGAGTATGAGAACATTTAGGACAAGTTGTTTTGTATTCTCCGCTATTTTTATTGCTAGGTACTTCAATACCGTAATAACTATAATTTTCCATATTTACATTTTTCCAGCGTTACGCATAAATTCTTCATCCCTAAGAATAGGCTTTGAAATTAATACCTCATCATTCCATCTACTATTATTTAAATAAGTTTCTGGATATGGCAAATACTGTTTGTCTTTTATTGAATTTAAAAAATTAGGCAAAGTATCAATTATTTTTTGACGTTCATCATTTTTTAATTTATTCCACTTTTTTTCTAATTTCTTTTTATCTCCAACTTTTTTATTATAAAGATTCCAAAAAATATCAAAGTGTATATTTATATTATCTTCTATTCTCTTATCTTCTCTTATGGCATTGCGTTCGCTTTGCGATTGTAATGCGTTCGCATTGCGTTCGCTTATATCCTTTTGTTTACGCCTTTTTTCCCATCCTTCACGAGCTATTTTACTATTCCTTTCACTAACATTTTCAAATTCTGCTAGTTGTTCTGATAGGTATTTGATGTAAATATTATCATCAATTATATCAAATATTTTGCCATCGCAAAGCGATTGTAATGCGTTCGCATTGCCACCGCATATTTTTTGTACTGCTAATTTGTAAGAAACATCTCCTAATCTAGACCAATACATTGAACATAAATCTATAAATATTCCCTTTTCAGCATGTGAAAATATTTGAATATTTCCATTTTCCCATTCATTGGGTTCAAATTTAAAATAAGGTAATTCTTTTGACATAATTTTTAAAAGCAAAAACCCCTAAACTTTGAGCTGGAAGTCTCGCAGTAAAGAGGTTTTTAAGTAATGTGATTAAATAGTTGCTTCCAGACAACGTTCACAAAGATAGTAAATTGTTTTTTAATAAACTAATTAAAATAAACTTTCCTGTTTTACGTTTTCAGCAAATCTTTTTTCAACTAAAGATAAATTAATTTTAGCTTGTTTAAAATAACTATCCTTTAATTCAATTCCAATAGCTTTACGACCTAAAGAAACGGGACTGTAAACTTCGCTACCAACACCCATAAATGGAGTTAAAACAACTTCTCCAGGATTAGAATATAAATCTACTATCCTATCAATTACATCTAATTGTAAAGGATGTACATGCTTTTCGTCGTCTTCCTCTTTTGAGTCTCTAAACGGTAAAACATTATCAATTCTAATATCGTCCCAAACACTCGAAGCGTAACGTTGCCAAATATAATGGCTTAACTTATTTGATTTTGGGTCTTCTGAATTTTCAAATTTAGTTTTTAAATATTCCCACAATTCAACTTCATTTAAATCACTTTCATTTGCATTATTCCAAGCTCTTAAAATATTTGGTAAAATTGGAATTTCACCCGCATATCTTTTTAAACCAAAATCATGAGTTACTGGGACTTCATTTTCTCCTTTTTTTGTAAATACTAAAATGTAATCAGGCATGGCAGTAAAACATTTAGTACTGTCTTCAACAATAAATTTATGCATTAAAGATTGAACCATAGTACGCATACGAACTTTTAAAGGCTCTTTCCAAATTGTAATACGATTACGATATTCAAAACCATACTTAGTATGAAGTCTTATTATTTCATTTGGGAAGTCCCATAGTCTACATGTGTTATCAAATACATCCGTACAATGAACTGCGGTTATACGACCTTTTTTTGTAACCCTTGCAATTTCTTTAATTAGAAATTCATATTGATCCAAAAATTGTTCTTTGCTTTCGCAATTACTAAAGTCGTTTTCACTACTTGAATAATTGTAAAGTCCAGCGAATGGCGGACTATAAACTGATAAATCAATACTTTCAGTTTCTAAAGTTGGCATAACTAACATACAATCGCTATTATAGATTGCATAATTATCTGTTACTAATTGGTCTTTTACTTTGTTTTCCATGTTTTTTTATTTTTAAAATTTAGGTTTAATTATTTCTTTTGTGAATTCTTTTACTTTATTTTCAAAACTACGATTAACATTTTCAGTTAAGTTTTTATGTAGTTCAATTGCTTTTTGTGTTTTTTGTTGTAAGGCTTCTAAAACTCTGGTTTGTCCATCTGAAATTACCATATCAATAACAACATCATTCTTTTGTCCGAACCTCCAGAAACGTCTTATAGCTTGGTAATATTGCTCATAACTCCATGTTGGAAAAAATACAGAATGATTACAATGCTGCCAATTTAAACCCATAGATGTCATCTTAGCTTTTGTAATTAGTCTTTTAATATCTCCTTTTGCAAAGGCTAAAAGTATTTCCTCTTTTTTATCAATAGATTGACTACCTATAATTTCAACGGCATCTTTATCCGAATGTTTTAAAATACTACTTTCATTATTTGTATTACACCAATAAACAGAATTTTTTCCACTTGCTAATTCAATAGCCTTTTCGCATCTTTTATCCTCTGTTTGCTTTTGCTCCAATCTAACTTCAGTCATACTTTTAGCAATAGGAACAAACATAGTAGTTTGACCATTAATATCAAACATTGATTGGTTTTCAATAATATGTTTATTTACTATTAGTTTAGGTAAATTATAACGTTCGTTTGAAAATCCTAAATCACTTGGCATCTTAACCATTATTGACCATTGATTAACCCAAGCAAAAAAATCATTTTCAGCATGTGGTTTCAAATAAAACTTTTCGCCAATGTTACGATTATTACTATCAACTGAATTTTGATTGTTTTTAAAAAACTTACCTAACATGTCCATGTAACCCATATATCCTAAAGCTTCTGAACTTGTACCTAATTCAATAAAATCATTAGGGGATGGAGTAGCAGTTGATAAAAAACGATATGGTATTTTTTTAACAAAAGCAGTAACCTCCTGTTTAATTTTACCATCAAAGTTTTTAAGTATTGAACTTTCGTCTAAAATTATTCCAACAAAATCATTCTCATTAAAATAATGTAAACGCTCATAATTACAAACAACTATTTTTTTAGTATGTTTACCATCTTTAGAATATTCAATATCATCTATTCCTAACTTTTCAGCTTCTAAAATAAATTGAAATGCAACGGCTAAAGGAGTTAAAATTAATACTTTTTTATTAGTATGGTTAATTATATTTTTAGCTATTGATAATTGAATTAAAGTTTTACCTAATCCAGTATCTGCAAAAATAGCAGTTCGACCTTTTCTTATTGCCTTTTCAATAATAAATCTTTGAAAGTCAAAAGCAATGTCAGGAATGTAATTTGGCTCAAAACCAAAACTACCTAATAGATGTTTTTTATTTTCTATAAATTTTTGATATTCTGTCATTTTATTTTGTTTTAATATTAATATATTCTTTGCCTTCAATTAATGTAAATATGAAATCATGCATGTAGTTTTCCATATCACTAACTGCTTTTAAACTTACTTCGTCTAAGTTTGTTTTAATCGTTTTAACAAACATATCACTTGCACGAATAAGGTCGTTAAACTTTTGCTTTTCTAAATGTTTAAAGCGTCCTAAAAAGTGAGTGTATTGCTCATTTTGAACTAATGCATTTGCACAAAATACGATTAAAGCTCTGCGTGTTTGCTCTTCTATTTCCTCTTTTGTCATAATATAACTTTTAGATTTTTAGATTCACAATACGCTTTGCTAAAAGCTAATGTAACAAGGTAGTAACCTGTTAATTCATTAAGGCACAACCTTGGCTTAAGAATTGGATTTGTTCTGTTAAACTCACGTAGAGCTTCATGGAGTGTTTTCATTTGTAGTAGTATTTAATTGATTAATATTTGACAATATTACAAATAAACTTTTGAATAAAAAAATTTATTATCAAATATTTTAATAAAAAGTGAATTTAATATGGTCTTCGCCTTTGTTTACTATTGTTTTGGTTACATGTAATTCAACAATATACCTATCGTCAAAGCCATATTTTTTAACTAAACAATCTAAAAATGTTTTTAAACCATTATCAATATCACTAAGTTTTGAGCTATATCCAAAATCAATTTTTAAACGTATATCTTTTGCTGGAACGTCTTTTAACTTAGGTAACACCAATAACATGTTTGAAATAAATTTATTGTATTCAGGAGTTTTAAATCTACGACCTTGAAACGCTTTGTTTACACTTAACGCTTTTATATTTAATTTTATCATATATGCAAATATAAATAAAATTATTATATTTGTTGAAAACTTATAAAACATGGCTGGTAAACCAACTTTAAAAAATGAAATCGTAAGGACTTATTTAAAAAAATTTCCCGATTCAAATTATACAAGTTTAGCGCGTAACATTTATAAAGAAAATC
>Ga0209704_1000026_pt1 | contig 26233 bp, 32 predicted proteins | sample PPLLaktember2015_FD_187258 | JGI IMG/M metagenome (GOLD analysis project Ga0209704, IMG submission 187258) | Freshwater sediment microbial communities from Prairie Pothole Lake near Jamestown, North Dakota, USA - PPLs Lake P7 Core (6) Depth... | ecosystem: Environmental > Aquatic > Freshwater >... | reverse complement strand
GATTAAGAAACTAAAAAAGTTGCATGAGTTTTGATATTTCACTAAACCCAAAAAATGCACATAAAAATAAAACATCCCAAAGTTTAAGTTTGATAGCAAAAGGAACAGTGAGTAATCCTCCAATAACCTTTACCATCAAACCATATTTAAAATCTCCCCATAACATAGTTTGATAACCAATCATGAGGAGAATATTTCCAATCCAACGAAGAAGATCCGATTTATGCATAATTGGATTGTTGCAATTAGTACTGTTAAAGTCCATCCGTGACTATTTACTCATGCAACTTCAACTGATTCAAGGTCTTGATATACATATTCCATAAGCATTTCATAGTCATCCAAAGGATCACCAGAAAATACTACCCCTTCACTTTCGTAGTAACGACGAACTTTTTTATAAAGTTTTGGATTCTTTACATCAAGATAAAATTCACCATTTGCTGCACCACGAAGGGTTTGAACGTCTTTCTTGAATTTTGCTGTGAGAGTCATTTTTCTATGTATTGACCTTAGTATTATAAGGGATTGACTTTGAGAAGTCAAGATGGACAGTTTAAGAACCTTCTTCGTGGTCAGTGTATATATTCATCAATTCATCACCCAATGTTGATTCTATTGTATACTTGATAGTTTCGTTATATGGAACTATCACTGCATTTTTTTCACCATCAGCAATAATAAATGATTCACCATTTTCTACTCTATTCATCAGAGTATCAAAATTTGATTGAAATTCTTCGACTGTAAATTTTTGGAGATCTGAAAGTTCTGGATACATTTTCATAAAGTAAGATTTTATGAGTCGGGCATAAAGGATTTGAACCTTTGACCTTTCCGCCCCAAACGGAACGCGCTACCAAACTGCGCTAATGCCCGATGTTTTTATTTTGATGCACAATCAGTATACCCATTGCAGGTCCGAGTGTCAAGAGACAACCAATAATAAACAATGACCATTGATGGGTTAAAAGATATTCTATAATTTTTATCATACAACAGAAACTGTCAATGTTCCACCCTTAGACCAAACAAAAGCAGTCCCTGAAGAATAATCATATATTAAACTCCATTTTCTTGGGTTTAAAGTATAAGTAGCACTCATTTGCGACCATGTTTTACCACTAGAAATTACATCAAGATAAAATTGATGACTCCATATATCTAAACTTCTTCCAGATGTAGGATATTGACCGGGAGTTGATGCACTAGACCTCCAAGTTACATAACTATCTGCGTTAGGATCTGATGAATCACTAGAAAATCCATTAATAACATTGGTAATAAAACCAGTAGTTGGAACAGAAAAATTACCCGAAGTATTGGTGGGACAAATAATTGAAATCTGAGGATTATTGAAAGATTTTATCGGTGTTGCATCATCAGCAGAAAAATTTACATTCCAAGCAAATCCTTCAGCGGGAGAAGACACAGATAAAGTTATAGTTGCCATAATATTTCAATTAATTTATTTTTGTTTATTTATAATAAGAGTGAGTAAGTCCCCAGAAAATAAAAAAACCAATAGTACTAAAAATAATTATAGCGTTATATATTGTTTTAGTCATTTTTTCAATTTAATGTTATTTTCATCCAAGAAAATAGTGGAGGAATAACTCCAACTAATCTCAAAAGTCCCTCAGCAAATAAAGCAAGAACCACCCAACCGACGCACATACTAATGATAGAAGCATTACGGTTGTGTCGTCGTATTGCTGCATCAATCATCTCCTGAACTTCTGTACGACTCACAAATTCATCATAAGAATCCATCATTTTTCATCGCCAAGAAACTTTGCAAGAGGATCTCTTCTTGTTTTAACAATTTCAACTGCTCTTTTATAGAACATATTATCAGTGTTCCCAGAGGATTCAAAAGTCTCCTTGATCTTCACCCAATTATTATAGGTGTGTTGATCCATTTTTTTCTATTCATAGTACTACTATATACTAATCACAGAATTTTAAACGTCATCTAAATGTCAGTGTTTTGTAACACTAATATACAGAAACCGAAAGAAAGTATTAAATTTGTATTCTATGTAACGGAAAGGGTGGGATTCGAACCCACGGTGCTACTAACACGCTTGTTTTCAAGACAAGTTCCTTAAACCACTCGGACACCTTTCCAAATTAAGTCCTTAACGGACTTCAAAATCAAGTCGTCTTACTTTACGTTGACGACGTGCTTCTTGCCAAGCAATATCTTGAGAAGTCAGCACACTTTTATTTTGATTTTCTTTTAAAGAGTTTAGCATAACAATTCGAGATAAGTCAAGTGCTGAAATCTTGTCTCCACGAATTGTTGCCATATTGGGACAACCACACGTTACTGTTTTTGATGGGTGCCCTATTAATTCTTTATTACAATCTTTGCATCTTATTGACAACATTATTTTAAACCCTATTCATTCTCATCAATATAATTTATTTATTATGGGCAATATCGGATTCGAACCAATGACTTACTGCTTGTAAGGCAGCCACTCTACCGCTGAGTTAATCGCCCTTGATGAGTAGTGAGTGCCCACCACTCGCGGAAGACACTCTCCGCAACGAGCGGGGGTGATCAAGTCCCCGACCTAAGAAAACTTAGGATTTAGAGGAAGATCCAGACATTTCCAGACCTTCCAACTCCACAACCTGGATTCGAACCAGGGACCAAGTGATTAACAGTCACCGACTCTACCGCTGAGCTATTGTGGAATAAAGAACCCGAAGGTTCAGAGCGGAATACCGGATTCGAACCGGTGACATCCAACTTGGAAGGATGGCGTTCTACCACTGAACTAATTCCGCAGTTGAGACAATCATAAACTATTTAAGTTTGATTGTCAAGTGCTCCAGAGAAGATTTGAACTTCCACGCTTTTTAAGGCGGCGAATTCTAAGTCCGCTGTGTCTACCGTTCCACCACTGAAGCAATTGGAGGCGGGGGGTGGAGTTGAACCACCTACCTGAAGCTTATGAGACTTCTGTGCAACCGTTACACTTCCCCACGATGATGGATTAAGTGTGATACACCTCATAAGGATGTAACAGTGACTTAACCTCTATCCTTTTATATAGTAACAAACTCAGAAGAATTTGTCAAGCATTGGGATAGGGACTTGAACCCTAACTAAAAGTTTTGGAGACTCTCGTGCTACCAATTACACCATCCCAATAAATTTGGTTATAACCAATACCGAAAGTGGGATTCGAACCCACAACATCCTGATTTTGAGTCAGGCACCTCTACCAGTTGGATTACTTCGGCAAGTAGGAGTAGGGAGACTTGAACTCCCACGGGATTGCTCCCAGCAGATTTTAAGTCTGATGTGTCTACCGATTCCACCATACTCCCATAAGGTAATCTTTGATTACCAAGTGCTCCTTGCGTGGATCGAACACGCCTCAGGCGAATTATGAGTTCGCTGCATTCACCAGATTGCTAAAGGAGCAAGGTAGGACTGCAGAGAATTGAACTCTGTTCACACCGTTATAAGCAGTGGGCCTTAACCAATAGGCGACAGTCCCTTAACCCTTGACTCAATCATCATAAGGCATCTAACCAAGAAAGTCAAGTGCCTTGTGCCAGTCCTTAAACTGGCAACGTCCTTTGAGAGATTTGAACTCCCGACACATAGGTTCGTAGCCTACTGCTCTGTTCCACTGAGCTAAAAGGACAAGAAAGGGGATTACTCCCCAGTTCGCTCAAAGTGCTATTGCTCAAACGGCAACAGCAGTTCTGCGGAAAGATACGATGTTGTTGAGATTTATTCTCGAAACCCTCTGCCCAGTCGAATACCAGTTCATCCCCAAGAATGGAGATGTGGGGAGTCGAACCCCAGTGTTGGACAGATTGTTGCCCCTATTGGAGCAATTCCAGAACTAGGATTCGAACCTAGACGTACACCTTCAAAGGGTGCTGACCTGCCAGTTAGTCGATTCTGGAGTAGGAGTCTAGGGTGGGATTCGAACCCACGGTGATAAGAGTTTTGCAGACTCTCGCATTCGACCACTCTGCCACCTAGACATTTGAACTATCTGGAATTTCCAGATAGTTGAGAGCCCTCAGTCGGATTTGAACCAACGACCTACTCATTACTAGTGAGTTGCTCTACCACTGAGCTATAAGGGCGGGGTGTCGTATGAGAATTGAACTCATCTCCTCTGTTCCACAAACAGATGCCTTAACCACTAGGCTAACGACACAAGGCAGTGGGTAGAATTGAACTACCGACATAGAGGGTATGAATCTCTTGTTCTACCACTGAACTACACTGCCAACGGAAGTGGTTGGATTCGAACCAACGGATGCCCTTAAAGAACATCGGCGGATTAGCAATCCACTGCATTAAACCTCTCTGCCACACTTCCTTAATGTTGCCTTGAAGCAACCTAAGTGCGATTTAGGTTGCTTCAAGGCAACAATGGAAACAACTGGACTCGAACCAGTGCTCTTTCGATTATCAGTCGAATGCTTTACCAACTAAGCTATGTTTCCTGGTCGGAATGACAGGATTCGAACCTGCGACCCTCTGTTCCCAAAACAGATGCGCTACCAAACTGCGCTACATTCCGTGGTAGTCCTAACGGGATTTGAACCCGTGCCTTCACTGTGAAAGAGTGATGTCCTCACCACTAGACGATAGGACCATGATGCTACAACCACCAAGGAGGAATACTCCACAGGCAGCGTAGCAACGACCCATACGGGATTTGAACCCGTGTTCTCCACCGTGACAGGGTGGCGTGATTGACCGCTACACTAATGGGTCAAGGTGGGCAGGGAGGGATTTGAACCCCCGTAGGCAGAGCCAGTGGATTTACAGTCCACCTCCATTAACCACTCGGACACCTACCCGAACAGTTTATGTTTAATGACCGAACTGTAGCGGTCAATGGGTCTGGTGGGACTCGAACCCACGATATACTGGTTAAAAGCCAGGTGCATTAGCCGCTATGCAACAGACCCATTAAAGGTTTAGATTGTCAAGGTGCTGGTGGTCTCTCAACCACCCTTTAAGAATACCACAGAACCCGTTGGGAATCAAGTGGTTTGTGCCAGTTCCAGAAGTGGTCCTAGGCACTTGGGGTCTCGTTCCCCCACCAACTCAAGTAATATACCAGGGTTTGGACCCCAATGGCAAATGATACGACCAGTTGAACAAGTGGCACAAAGCATAAAAAAAGGGAGGAAACTTTTGGTTTCTCTCCCCTGCATTTTGCTTTATGGATTACATCTTACATATGTCTTTCCATATCCGCAAACAGGGGAGTACCCTCAATATGCCAATATTGGCAATCAAGAATACTAATCTGTTTAATGGGTAATGGAAAAAACATTGTTTTCGACCTAAGTGTTTTTATTTATAAGAGTTTGCTTATCAATTTTCAACCCTTTGCTTCTTTACGGGAATTTTTTTCCTCTGTAATTTCTGTTCTACGGGCTTTAACTAATTTAGCAATTTCCTGAAGTGCTTTACGAGCACGAGTTCCTGCAGAATTGTTTCCTTTAGAAAATTTTTCATCTTCTACTTGCCATAGTTCAACAGCATTTAAGAGTTCTTGTGATACAGACATAATAACCTTTAATAAAAATAAGGATGAGTTATTTATACATTTTAGATGCAGTCTTCTTTCCAAGGAGCACAAAGTCTCATTTCTCCACCTAAAGACTTACATTCTTCAGTATAACACTTAGAAGTATCTAGATCTTTCTCTATCAACCTGGGCAAAGGTACTCTAGGTGGTTCTGAGTCTCTTGTCAAGCGTTCATATTCTCTGATTGCTTTATCTACATCTCTTTCAACTCTTCTCTTTACAACAGAAGGGTCTTGAAGAAGCACATCGTTGATTATGGTCTGAGGGAACAGGGTCCTCTGAACCTCGTCTAGAAGGTCCCAGAGACGCTCTGAAGGAACTCCTGAGCATTGGGAGAGGGTTGCTACGACACCACTGAGTATGACGCTTATAAGGATTATCTGCTTCTTATCTGGTTTCTTTTTACCGAAGTTAAAATTAAACATAAAAAAAGAGGAGTAGCAACCGCTCTCCTCTATTTATTATTTAGTTTTCATCCAATCATACCCGCGAGTAGCAAATTGTAGCAACACCTTGACTTGGTGAAGCAATAGTAGAGAATGCACCATAAGAAAGGTCAAGGTCTCTACCCGCGATATAAGGACCGCGATCATTTACACGCACAATTACTGATCTTCCATTAGATTGATTTGTAACTCTTAGTTTTGTTCCGAATGGAAGCCAACGATGTGCTACTGATTTTCCGTAAGCATTATACTGTTCGCCATTGGCAGTTGTCTGCCCGTGATATCCATCACCGATTCCATAATGTGATGCGAGGGAACATCCGCTCGCTGCTTTTGCTTGAAGGGGTGCCAATCCTACAGTAGCAATAGCAAGAATTGAAAGTGTTTTAAAAAGCATTAATTTTAATAGAACTCTACATCCGTATAGGTAAAGGAGAAGTTCCCCTTCTCAGGGGCAGCACCCACGGCTCTAAATCGTACTCAAAATCTCATAACAAAAAACCCTACTCATAATAGGGATTTTACATAATAAGTTAATATTTAGGATTTGTCAAGATTCAGGTTCCAGGGAAACAATCTCAAGTTCATCTCCTTCAGGTTCAATCCATTCATAAAACTCTGCAAGAATAGCACGAGCATCCTCTTTATTGATATTCATATCTGCTGCACGATCAAGAGACCAAGTTCTTACGTGAGCAACAATATCTTCAGTCGTTGTTTCCATAATAATCTTTTCGGAAGTACCTATTGAGGATGTTGCTATTGTAGAACGCTGGTTCTCCGCAGTCAAGGGATTCGGTGAGGACATTGTTGGTGAAGAGTCTTCTGGTCTCCTCAAAGTTTGTTTTGCCCTTTGTTTTATGTAATGATAAGATAGTTCGACTAAAATTTTCTCTGCCCAATTTGTCAATGTCTTCTTTAAGTTCCGGACAAGACCCATAGTATTCCTTCCAATTTGATTCTGATTTTACTTTTCTTTTTTTACCTTTTGGTGTTCTAAACTGCCAGAGGTACTTTCTTCCTATGTATTTTCTACCGTTTTGTTTATTTTCTATTAAATAAACAAAACCAAAGTAGTCTCCTATATCAGCACTAGTAAAAGGATTTCCATTATAACTCCATGGATTTTCATAGTCAATATCTGTACTCATCAATAATATCAAGAACTTCGTTCAGATATTTATGAGCAAGTCCTTTCATATCCATTTCTGGACGAATATGATCTTTATAAAGTTTGTCTTTTAATTTTAATACCCGAACTTTAAGTTCTTCTTTGGATATTTGATTTTTAGGCATAAAAATAGGGGAGATTACTCTCCCCTATCTATAATATTTTAAGTACTTATACCAATCCATTCTTTATAATAGTCATAATCTCCAAACAAAAAGTCATCACATTCTGCTGCTTCTTTGTATGCGTTCAGGATTTCCTGCTCGCACCATTCGTCATAATTGGAATCCTGCGAAAGTATTTTTGGTAACATCTTGCTTAATACCCCCCACTACATAGGACTCAACTTCCGTTTCTTGTGGAGCAACTTGAAGTCCTTTAGAAGAAATCCAATGTTGAGTCCAAGGAAGAGGATTATTATTTGCTGCAATATCATATTGTGGTTTTAGACCAATTGCCTTAATCCTACGATTTGCAATCCATTCAACATATTGCTGAAGAAGTTTGTCATTAAGACCAATCATGCTTCCATCTTTGAACAGATAATCCGCCCATTTCTTTTCTTCATTTACAGCACGATCAAACATAGCGTATGTCCATTCCTCCTCTTCTTTCATAATCTGTTTCATTTCTGGATCATCACCATCTCTCCACTTATTCAGAATATTTTGAGTAATGGCTAGATGTTGGTTTTCGTCTCTTGCAATGAGACTAATGATTTTAGCGGATCCTTCCATAAGCTTAAGTTCGCCAAAGGCGAAACTACAAGCAAAACTAACGTAGAAGCGAATACCTTCAAGAATATTAACGTTTGCGATTGCTCTGTACAATTTTCGTTTAACATCATTGATTGTTTCCTTTGCGTATGATACTCCTTCAAGATTATGCATCCAAGTATCGGATGCACCATATTGATGGGACGATTGAATGAAATCATCATAAGACTCTGTAACGCTCTTAGCACGCTCCAGAATACGCTCATCGGTCACAATTTTATCAAACACCTCACTTGGGTCAGAATAAACATTTTTAATAATGTAAGTATATGAACGTGAGTGAATCATTTCCATGAATCCCCACACTTCCATACATGCTTCCAACTCAGGAAGTGAGCAGTATGGAATAAATGCCATACCGGGACCACGACCCTGAATAGAGTCGAGCATAATCTGATACTTCAAATTAGAAGTATAGATGTGCTTTTGCTCTGGACGAAGTGTTTGATAATCTCCACGATCCTTCTGGAGAGACACCTCTTCGGGTCTCCAGAAGTATCCTAGTTGCTGAGTAGTCAGTTTATCGAATATAGGATATTTGTACGAATCATATCTCTGAACTCCTAAAGGCTTTCCAAAAAACATTGGTTGTTTTTTAGTATTAACTTGTTCCGTATTAAAAACAGTCATTCCTTTAACTTGTGTTTGGTTGTCTTCCGTGGAAGAAATCTTAAACTGCACAGGATTCACACTCTCCCTCCTCTACTGAACTTAACTCACTTAGCAAATCTTGAAGATTGGGTTTCTCTTCTACTACCTCATCAGTCTTAATATCATAAGTGTTTTGGTAATAAGAAGTTTTCCACCCGTACTTGTATGTAGTCAAAAAGTCATTTGCCATAACCGACGTAGGAACTTCATTATTATCATAGTTTTCTGGATTGTAACTCCAGTTACCAGAAATTGCCTGATCAAAAAACTTTTGCATTACAGCAACAATATTAATATAACCAGTATTACTAGGCATTTCCCAAAGAAGAGTATAGTTGTTCTTGAGAGAATGGTATTGAGGAACAATTTGCTTGAGCGGACCTTTTTTTGATTTCTTAACGGACAAGTAATCTCTAGGTGGTTCAATTCCATTAGTTGCGTTTGACACAACGGAACTACTCTCCGATGGCATCTGTGCGGACAGTGTTGAGTGTCTGAGACCGTGTTCCAAGATAGATGCTCTAAGAGTTTCCCAATCATGTTCTAACGGAATAGAAGAAATTTCATCTACATCTTTTTTATAAGTATCAATTGGAAGAATTCCATCAGAATATTTAGTACGTCCAAAGTATTCGCAATGACCCTTTTCTTTAGCAAGTTGATTAGATGCTTTCAGTAGATAATATTGGAAAGATTCCGCAAGTCCATGAACAGCATCCCATGCTTCTTGGTCACCATAATTAAACCCAAGTTTTGCCAAATAGTGTGCAAGACCAATAAACCCTATACCAAGAGAACGACGCGCCTTGGTAGCGATTTCTGCCGCCTTTACGGGGTATTTTTGATAGTCAATCAATTCGTCTAAACCACGAACTGAGAGGTCACAAAGTTCTTCCAGTTCCTCATCAGACTTAACTTTACCGACATTAATTGCGGAAAGAATACAAAGTGCAATTTCCCCATGTTCGTCGTCAATGTGCTGAATTGGATACGTTGGTAGAGTAATTTCTTGACATAGATTGCTCATCTCAACTTTATCTTTAAAGGAAGAGTGAGAGTTGCAATGGTCAATATTCATAATGTAGATACGACCCGTTTCAGCGCGTTCTTTAAGGAGACTAAGAATGAGTTCCTGTGCCTTAATAGTTTTCGACGGAATGGACGAATTATTCTCATATTCAACGTATAAATCGTCAAACTTGTCTGTTCCGAAAGAATCATAAAGTCCAGGTACGTCATGGGGACTGAAGAGAGTAATCTCCTCATCTTTGATAAACCTTTCATAGAACAACTTTGAGATTTGAATAGAATAGTCAAGTTTACGAACTCGATTATCTTCAGTTCCTTTGTTATTCTTAAGAACTAGAATGTCTTCGATTTCTTGGTGCCAGATTGGGAAGTGGACTGTCGCGGATCCACCTCGTATGCCATTTTGCGTGCAACATCTGACAGTCGCTTCAAACTTCTTGAGAAATGGTACAACACCTGTGTGTTGTACTTCTCCCCCTCTGATCTTACTGTTGATGCCACGGATGCGACCAGCGTTGATGCCGATTCCCGCCCTCTGTGCAACGTATCTGCCAATAGCCATATCGCTACTAAAGATACTATCGAGGGTGTCATCAACGTCAACAAGGACGCAGCTAGCAAATTGTCTAAGCGGAGTTCGCACTCCCGCCATGATTGGTGTTGGGATGTTGATTTTGTGCTTTGAGATTGCGTCATAATATCTCTTTACATAGGAAAGACGTGTTTCTTTTGGATACTCTGCAAAAATAGTTAGAGCAATCATCATGTACATAAATTGTGGAGTCTCATATACACCACCACTACTTCTATCTTGTACAAGGTACTTATCAACTACTTGACGCAATCCTGCGTAAGTAAAGTTCATGTCTCGTTCGTGAACAATATACGAATCTGCTTTTGCAATTTCTTCTTTAGAGTATTTGGTATAAATGTCTCCATCGTAAACTTCTGCATTTACGCAATTGTAAATATGTTGCTCAAGATTGGGAAGTTCCTTTATTTTTCCATAAAGTTGTTTGCGAACAGAAAAGAGAAGAAGACGAGCAGCAACATATTGATAATTTGGATGATCCAAATCAATTAAATCTGAGGCGGAACGAATTAAAATTTCTTGAATTTCTTCAGTAGAAATTCCATCATAAAATTGAATACCAGATTTCATCTCTACTTGACTAGCAGAAACTCCTGCAAGATTTTTACATGCTTCTTCGACCATCAAATGCATTTTATCTAAATCAAGAGATTCAACTCTTCCATCACGTTTTTGTACTTTTGTTCCGTTACTCATATTTTTTTCCAGGTAGTAAATTTAAGTTTTGCTTCTAATCCAGAGTAAGTATTTGATTCTATCACAGATTGAACATCAAGTCCAGACAAAATCATATCATTAATATCCTTTTCTTTTATTGATGTTGGCCAGATGACAACTTTTTGTCCATCACTAATGGCACGGGATATTCTTGAGTGGATTTCTGCATTACGTGGTTCGTTATCATAGATCCAAACACAATCGTTAATACCCCACTTACTAACATCACCATCAGCTCCACAAAGAGCAATTGAGTTGCGAATGAAAGTTGAGTCGAATGGTCCTTCTGTGATGTAGACAGTTTTACTTTTTTCAATTTCATCGAGACCGTAGATTTTTGGTACATCATCATTAAGCATTACGGTAATATATTTAATCTTGTTTGGACCAAGTGCTCTACCTTGAAATCCAACAAGATTATTTTGATAGAACAAAGGAATAACAATCCTAGGTTCATCTTTACTAGTATCATCGAAGACCTTTTTTAAAGAATTTGTCCACGATTTAAATTTGTCTGCGTAATAAAATTTATAAGAGTTTAATTTCCTACTTTCTAGATAATTTTTAGAAATTTCATTTTCTGATGCTTTTGGTAAATCTAGTTTAGGTTTAAATTTTGGAGCCTCAAATTCAAATTTAGGTTCTTCTGTAGTAAAGTTTTTTCCAGTGTGTCCTTCTTTAAATTTTTCAAGCTGATATTGTTTGTATGTAAATGGATCAAAATCTTTTAAAAAATTATTAAATGATACATTTGCCCCGCAATTATGACATTTAAAATTTGTATTATTCTTTACTTGATAGAAATAACCTCTTGCTTTATTTTTGTTTTTCTTAGAATCTCCACAAATTGGGCAACGGCAATTATAAAGATTATTTTTTATTTTTTTAAACTTTAACAATTTAGCGGATATCAAATTGAGATATTTAATATCGACAAAATCCATGACAACACATTTAACGTTTATGTATCATACCAGAATATTTGGTTTTGTCAATGCGCGTATCCATATTATACAATGGGGGATGATTGGTATTACTTATTTTATATTTTCTTTAACTATTCTATTGTGAGTTTCCATTCCAGCAGGAGTCCACCACCCAGAAGCAAGAGTAGATATTGAAGCAGCAACAACTGCAAGTACTACCCCACTTCCAACAGTAATCCACTTTATTTTATCAATTTCTGTTATCTTTTCTTCCATATGCTCTATTTTTTTATCAATATGCAAACGATGTTCTTTATTTTCTTCTTTTAGTTCCCCAATAAGACCACCTATCAAATCATCTGATTTAACACACTGTTCAATTTTTTCTTCATGAACAGCAAGCATTTTACTAATACTTTGACTTGTTTTACCCATAATCTGAATTGCTTCATCTATCTTTTTTAGTAAAAGTTCGTAAGAAGATAAACGTTCCTCTAAAACAGCAATTTTAGTATCGGTAGTTGTATTTTGGTTGAACATTTTTTTAAGGATTTATTTTTTTATATACTACAAAAATAAAAAATAAACCCAAAGTAGTACTGCAAATATTTATTTTTTTATTTTTTTCTTCTATGCATTTTTACAAGATTCTTGAAAAAAGGATTCCAGGTTCTCATTTTTCCTTTCCTCAAATCTACAGGAGGTTCATCACCGGATTCTTTTGTTCCTGCAATTTGCCCATGACTCAATGCCATAGTAGGTTCTTCATTTAAATGCGATCGAAATATTTCAAGTATTCTATTAATTTTTTTCTGATTCATTGTAGATTTTATACAACTTTGTTAAGCAATTTATATCAACCGTAATATCATGTATTGGTGTTTTTGGATAGTCCGGTAATCTACCAAGAAAAATAATAAATGATTTTAAAGAAGACCAAAGTTCTTTCTCTATTTTAAAAAATAACATTGGAGTTGTTGCTTCCCCAAAAATATTATAAAGAATAATAAAATGATTTAGTAGAAGGTGAGTTTTTAATTCACCTTCTCTTTTATATCTTTTCAGTAACCTTTTAATATATTTGAAATGATTTAAATCTTTTTCAAAATCTTCTTTTGTTACTGCTTGAGGATTTTCATAATTTTTAATAGCAAATAAAATAAAATTGTCCTCATTCAATTCAGTAAAAATCATAAATCATCAAGCAAAAGGATTGGAATCATAAAGTGGAGTATTTCCTGTTGTAATACCAGACATTGCAACTAGAACTTCTTTTTTAACTCTCAAGTTACCTTCGGCATCTTTATAAGTTTGAATACCAACCCATCCAGAATGGGTTAATTCATATGTAGTGGTTGCAGCATCAGCAACTCCAGCATCAGCAACACCATAAATTGATGCTTCGTACCCACCACTTATTCTATTGAACGCAACAGATGCACCAGAAGTAATTGCGGTTGCAATTGTAGAAGCAAGAGAAACCGTTGTTGATGCGATTGAAGTAACTACTTTAGAAACACTTCCACTAACTAAAGTATCTCCAACTAAAACACCAGATGTACTTGCAATAGCAACAATGTTAGTACCAATTCCAGCAGTAGCAGATGCTGTAGTAGTTACTTCAGTAGTTGTTTCTGTTGTATTAGTAAAAATTTGCTGATATCTCTTATCTTTAATTGTATATTTTGGAAGTTCACTAATATCAAATTGAACTCCAGAAATAGCGGCACCACTTAATCCACAAGTTCTTCCAATTGATAATTGAGTTGTACTTGCAATACCAACAATCACAGCATCTCCATAATAAGTTCCTGTTCTATCACCGAAGCGAATCACATCTCCAGTAGCAGCAGCACCTACCTGCCCAAAAGTTGTACCAGTTCCAGTTACAATTAAAGTACCATAGTCTAAAGATACCGTACCACCAGATCCTTTAGCATCATTATTTCCCCAGAGTGCCATGTCTTTTTCCGTAAAAGTTATTTGCTAAAAATTATTTATAAAAAATGGAGACTGTTAAATTAAAGTCCCCATTAGTATTATTAAATTAGGTATAAAAAAATCAGCAACCCTTAAGAAGAGCTGATCTTACAGATCCTGCGATTACATTATCAATATCATTATCAGTGGTATTTACATAACGCTCAAGTAGTTCAACTACAAGACGCTTTGTGTGGCAAGAATTCATTGCAGCAAAAATAAGTGGTTTTACAACCTCTACTAATACGCCCATGATAACCTCCGGATAAATGGATTCAAAACTATTTAGGAATTTTACCTAAATTTAACAATCAACTAATATCAGGAGAAACTCCAGAAGAAACTGCTCTTTTTGCTGCCGTCAATTGCATCGTCTTACTCTGTACTAACTTAGAAAGAGCAGACTTTTGTTTAGGACTTAATTCATTTGAAGTTGGTTGATTAACTTGTGAAGTATTTTGTTGTTGAGTATTTATATCAAGTGCTTCACTTCTCATACCACGTTTTGCAGTTTTTCTTCTACGTTGAGTTTCTTTAGTAGATGATGAAGGTGTGGTATTCTTTCTTATACCAATATTTGTATCACTTAAATCCTTTTCCTTACCAACTCTTACTGGAACAATATCTCCAGTCTTAACCTTACCTTTTGCCTTTGTCGCTGGTTTTGATTGATATGCTCTAACTTTTGCTTTAGGTGCAGTTTCAGATGCTGCAGCAGCCATATGCCTTACATTTTGAAGATGATCGTCTGTTGCAATTACTTTTTTAGCATCAGGTTTCACAATCTTTTTAACTACTTCTGCCTTTTTCTCAGGACCAGAACCTGTACGCATTCCACCAGTAAAATGAACATTCTTTCTCTCAAGATTTTTTACCCCAATTCTGGATTTTAAATCTTTAGCAAACTCTCCTGGTTTATCCATAGGAGTACTTGGTTTTTTACTTCCAAATTCAGATCCGCCGCGAGCAGACACCACAGATTTTTGAGCAAGTCTTCTTGAACTATCTCCCAACCTTACTACTGGTTTGTTTGGTTTGGTCGTTTCTTTAAACTTTTTAGTACTTCTAAATTGATCAAATCCATACTTATCCCCAGGATCATTTTCTCCCTTTACCGGTTCTCCTGGTTTTCTGAGTTTATGATGGGCAAACTGGCTAGGTGTTAATGATTGCACCTTCTTCCACTCACCAGATTTCTTTCTCATCACATCAATCTTAGCGGCATCAGGGTGTCTCTGATCTGCAAGATTATCATCTACATCGTGAATGACCTGGGTTTTACTTTCTAATTTTTTTTTACCTTTTTTCATTGAACTTGGAAGTTTTGCTTCATCTACGCAAATCTCACCTTGTTCTTCAATTTTATTAATCATTCTAGCAATAAGTTGTTGTCTTATTACTTCTTCTTTTGTTTCGACTTTGTGGGGAAGTCCTTCGTGCTTTGTTTTAGCAAACTTACGAATTTCCTTTTCGCCCATTCCATCAACAATTTTAAGAACTCTATCACTTACTTCAGATCTTGGGGTTTGACCTCTTTTCACTGAAAGAGCAAGACCAAAAATCTTTTGCTGCTGCTCACTTTCTGCTTTTTCAGTTAATTGATATTCTTCTTTATATCCTTTTGCAGCAGAACTCCAATAGTCATCCCAAGATGCTTGATTTGCTTGTGCTTCTCCAGGTTCTCCTGGTTCAACTTTTCTTGTATCTAAACTATAATGAGATTCATCTAAACCACGTTTAGAAGCTGCAGCAGCCATTCTTGCTCTCATTTCTCTTTGTCTCTCTTCTTTAGATGGAGTAGTAGATGCAATTCTTTCTGCATCACTTTTAGAAAGATTTGGATTTCTACGTTGTGCTCTTACTACTGCTTGTTGCTGTTCTTTTGTTAATGGTTTTGGTGCAACTGTTGTAGTTTTTGCTTGAGGTTTTGGCGATGGTTTTGGTGCAACTGTTGTAGTTTTTGCTTGAGGTTTTGGCGATGGTTTTGGTGATTGGGATGTATAAGATCCCTCCCAAGGATCAGAAACTGGAGTTGATGCTTTTCTTTGTTGTGGTTTTGGTGCTTCTGGTTTTGGGGCAGAATAAGATCCACTACTTACTCTTTCTCTTTGTCCAACTCCAGCACCACGGTAAGTTGATGCAGTTCTTGTTTTAGTATGTGCTGTACTTGGTTTTTTATCGCCTTCAATTTTACGAGCAACACCTAAAGCACCTTTAGCAACATTCCTTAATCCACCGACAGCTGCCGAACCTACTGATCTTTTAACTCCACGAACTTTACTGGAAAGTTTTTGTCTTGCAAGTCTTCCAACTGCTTTTAATAGATTACCTTTTTTCTTTTGTCCTGTTGGAGTATCGTGCCCAAAAGTTACTTTTGCCTCAACTAAAGCATATTCAAGTGCTTCTTCAATTTCGTCATCGTCATACCCTTCATCAAGAAGTTCATTATAAACACTCTCAACAATATAATCAACTTCATCAATCTCGATCATTTCAATAAGAGTTCCACCAAGATTTTCTAGTGCTTCCCCCAATTCAAGTTTTGGATTAATCTTAATTTTATTATTAACTTCTTTTTCTGTTATTTTTTCTTCTTTTTCCTTTTTTGCCGGAATTTTATCTTCAATTTCAATCAGGTCTTCTCTCCAATTTGAATATCCTTCTTTGGTGAGTTTCTTTTTTGATTTTCGAAGATGTTTAAAATCTGCAGAAGTCAATTTCCCATAAGGAGCGGCAACATCAATTTTAGTTTGACCGCCAATCAACCCTTCTTTAACAGATTTTGTTTTCTTATCTTTCAAAGCTTTTTTCATTGATTCTCTAGTATTTCCATCACTATCAAAATCAAGATAATCGGGTTTTGCTTTAGTCATCTTAAAAAGTACTTGCTTTTTTTGCCTTATATTTATTTATAAAATTTACTCCATATGCTTTACCCCCATACTGAAGATTTTTCTTATTAGTTCCAATTGCACCTGGAGTCATTTTTGCGTGATATTTAAATGACCCTAAAGTTCCAACAAGAGTATTTGGGTGAGTTTTATCCCTCATTAAACTATCCATTTTAACTTCATTGTACTCGACAATATCTTTTATCCAGGATTTAAACATAACATCTTCTTCAGTAACACAAATCAAATAATTTGTTCCTCTACGTATAACTTTACCTACTAGACCAGTATTCACATTTTCTACAATATCTCCAATTTTGTAAATTTTATTTTGGATATAATTTTCTCTTAAATTTTTAAAGTCTAATTCTGGGGCAATTTCCCAAAGATTATAATTTTCCTTAACATTTTCTTTAAATCCCATTGCTTTCCTGAGCTCGTTAAACAATTTTCTAGCATCAAGGTCATCAACATTTTTAGTAACGGCTCTTTTAAATTCTCTAAAATTATTATCCGCAGCAGTTTTTCTCATCATACCAGAAGAAATTCCCGAAACATCCTTTTCTGTATCAAAATTTCCAGTAGGAATTACTTTTATTTCATTGTACTGATAAAATTTTTCATTATACTTATTTGCTAAATTTTGTATTTCGGCTTGGCGATCAGACCCAACAACAATATTTACATTCGAATATCCATCTTCATTTCCTGCAATTAGCACATCAAATATTGTTTTAATTTCTGGATTATTTACAATATCATCTTTAATTTCAGGAAACATCATTTTCAAATAATAAATTTTTCTATTTGCAGATAATGGATTAGATTTAGTATCTTGAGTTCTAGACGGATAAACTCTTACTTCTCCACCCAAAGAAACTCTTTTTGCAGTAGTAAATAATTTTTTATGCTCTTTTGATGGTGGATTAAATTTAGCAAGAACAATTGTCAAAAACTCATCATCCGCAGGCATTTGATCTTCTTGACCTACAGGTATTCTCTGAGGAGAAATTTGCTGACCTTGAGTTTGTTGTGGAGATACTTGCTGTTGTGCCGTAGCAGCTGCTCCTCTTCCTTGTCCAGATTTTGGTGGAATATCTCTCTGACCAACTCTTTGTCCTTTATTAAAAAATTTCAATTGCCCATCTACAGTTTTAGCAACAAATTCTCCCTGGGAGTTATACCAATCCCCGTGCCCATCACCAACCAAACCAAGTTTCTTAGCTTGCTCAGATGCCCTGGTTTCTTTTGCTTCTAATATAAATTGAGAAAATCTTTTCATCTTATAGTGTTTCTAACTATTTATTCAAATCTAAATGATATTTCTTGCATCCCACCAGATCTAGATTTAGGAGATATTCTCAATCTTGTTCTATCTGCAACTTCTTGTACATAAGATTTATCTATTTTTTTGAAAATAATATTTGTTGGACTTATCAAATTTAAAATATATTTTGCGTGATTTGCTTGTGTCGTCTCTTTTCCGGTTAAAATTTCTTCGACAATATTCAGTTTCATCTCATAATAAAAATCAACCATAGTAGATGTTTTATTATTAAATACTTGTTTTATTAAACTTCCGGAAGACTTGGGAGCATTTACATATCTATTTAATGCAGATGCAATATTTTGTTTTGTTGTAGTTTTTAGTCCGGATAATTGCTTATCAATATTTAAAATATACGGAGTTATCAAAGATGCATTTTGATATGCACTATTTACATCTCTACTAGATGTAAATGCATCATTTATCGCATTATAAAATATTTCTGTAGATTTAGAAACTCCTGCACTAGAAAGTTGATATGCATCTCCAAATTTTAAAGATGTGCTATAAGTATTTGGTCCATTTGTTATAATAAAATCTGCTTTATTTCTTCCAGGAACTTTTTTTGTATTTTTATAATCTTGCAAAGTAAATTTAGTGAGACTAATATCTCCCAGTTTTCCCCCCGTCATAAATTTTCCAATTACTGCGTCACAACATTTTTTTACCTCCGGAGATAAGGGACCAGAAAAACTAGATGTAGGTTTTTGAGATAAAATGTTTTCTTGTTCCCTAACAAGAAACTCAAGATATTTCTCTGCCTCTATTCCCTTATTTGCCATATAAAAAATCCCCCCCTTTCTTATATTTAGAAAGGGGGGGATATAAATTTGGTTTAGTTTAAATCAACCAAGAATACTTTCAATCCACTGCTCACTCATATTTACCATAATTGCTTCTGCAGATTCAACCGAATTAGCATATCCTTCACCAAGAAGATGGGAAAGAACTACATCATAAACATCTACGTGCTCCTTACGGATAATTTCTCTAGAAAGTTTTGGTTTTTCACCTCTACCTTTTCTAGGCATTGTGACTGCTTGTGGTTCTCCTGGACCCTCAATCGTTCTTGTTACGGCAGAAGCAGTGCGACTTCCTTGTTTTGTAAACAATGGAGAAAATGGTCTGGTAGCATAAGGCTTTTCTCTATCCATTCTCTGAGAAACAGTTTCAATAGTTCCATCTTTTCTCTTACTTGTCGAAGATGGAGTTGCTCTTAGCTTCCAATCACTCTTAAACTTATCTTCTGGACCATATCCAGTTTGATTTGAAGCGCCAGATACGTGCTTTTGGCGAGCAGCAGCAGCATTTGCTCTTACATCTGCTTGAGTTGGTCCTGCTTTATAAGGTTTTACACCTTCTGCTCTCGCTTCTTCAATATAAGCATCATACATATCTTCCCAAGTATAACCACTTAGGTCATATCCTTCTTCTAGAAGTGAATTTACCCACTCTTCCACTTCTTCCCAAATCTGTTCTTCAGATAATTCTTGGGGAGCATATACTGCTTGATAAGCCTCAAAAAGTCCAAGAGCTTGTTTTCCAGTAATTCTAGACATTTTTTTTACGAATACTTTTTTATTTATTTATAAAACAAAAAAACTCCCGAAGGAGTCAAATTCAAGCACCAAAAACAGCGCCAATATTATCATCAAGTTGCCCAATTACCTCACGAATATCAGTCACACGAGGAGGAACACTTACTTCATCATAAGTATATCCTTTTTGGGCATCAAATAAAACTTGTCGGACTGCTGCAGCGGTACGAGTATCAAGTTTAAGTGTTACTTGTTTTTCTTTAGTCATAGGTCACCCTCTACACGGTTTTCACTTCTATATACATCAAACGTTCCTTCTGGGTAGCGAGCACTCAATTTCTCATAGTTCATTTCCATAATCTCACGGAAGTTGGTATCAAGTGCCATACAAGCTTGAGCGATATACCAACAAATATCACCAAGCTCACGCTTCATATGAAAGACATTTTCTTCAATATAAGGCTTACCTTGAAGAATAATTTTTTTTACAACCTCAGTAAATTCACCAGCTTCTGCAGTCATACCAAGAGCAGCGGTCAAAAGACGAGGAACATCAGCATCATGTTTTGCTTCAAGTTCAGTCATTCGTGAAAGAAGTTGAGCAAAGTCACTACTTGCTGGACTTGTAGTTTGACGAACAAAATCAATGTATTTGTCAGAATCAATTACTTTTTTATCAGTCATCAGAATTTAAATCCCTCAAAAGTTTTTTTAGGTTTCTTTTCTTCATAATCATACTCTTCATCTTTCCCATTGTCAAGGATATCTTGTTGAGCAGATTGTTCGCAGTCATAAAGACGCATTTTAGCACGATCAATACCAACCACAAAACGCTTATGAATGGTAGGGTCATTATAACGATTCTTAAGTTGTTTAACAAGAATCTGTCCAAGTCCTTCAAGTTCTTCTGTAGAAATCAGAGCAAACATCAAGTCAGCAGTGGCAGGAAGACCAAATGATTCCGAGGTATCAGTAAGTTCAACATCAGAAGAACCATAACCAGAACGAGTTGTCTGAGTAGCACTTACAATAGGGACATTAAACTCAACTGCAAGACCTCGAAGTTCTTCTGCAATTGCTTTTACAAAAGTATAAGAATTAATGCTACTATTACCCTTATATCTACTGGAAGCACAAATGTTCAAATAGTCGATAAAGATGATATCCGGTTTAAAAGACTTTTTAAGAGAAAGTTCATTAAGAAGAGATTTAAAATGCCCAGCGTGTGCTGAAGCAGTTGGATATTCTTTAATGATTAGAGTTCCTTGAGTCTTCTTTGCAAGATTTGTAACCTTACTTTCGAACATTTGTTTTGGAAGATTGACGATATCTTGAATAGGAACATTCAAGAGATTTGCGTCAATTCTTTCAGCAATGCGTTCTTCTGCCATTTCCAACGTAATGTACAGAACGTTCCTCCCTTGGAGCAAGACGGAGCTAGCAACATGGCACATGAATAGAGACTTGCCGACACCCGTACCAGCAAGAGCGATATTAAGAGTTTTGTTAGGGATCCCACCTTTTGTAATTTTGTTAAAATATTCAAGATCAAATTCAATTTTTTCTTCCTTTTTATGATAAGATTCATAACGTTTTTCGTAATCTTCAAGATAATCATGCCCAACATGATTATCAAAACTTACTGCAAGAGCATCTTGGAGTATTGATGGAATAGCATCTGGAGATTTTTTATCATCCCCATCAGCAATATGAATAGATTCCATAAGTGCCAAATAAATGGCACGATCACGACACCACTTTTCGGTGGTGTCTAATAACCAGTTTTTTTCTACTACAATACTTTCAAGACTTGATACTAAATGAATTAATTTTTTAAACTGGTCTTCATTTATATCTATTCTCTTTTCAATCTCGATACAAAGTATTTCTTTAGTTGGAACATTATTATATTCCAACACAAATTTTGTTATTTCTTCAAATACTATCTTTTGTTCAGAATCATCAAAATATTCATTTTTAATGAATGGTAATACTTTTCTTAAATATTCTTCATCGTGTAATAGGTTTCTAAGAATTAGAAACTCAACCTTCTCCATAACTAAATTCCTTACGTGCGATTTGATCCAATTGTTGCATTACTTCTTCAGTGAAATATACTTCGGGATCTTTTAAAATCTGTTTAGCATAAATCTTTTTCCCATCCATTTCATAGCGTCCTGCTACGTTCTTCCAAAGTCCGCCAATCTCACCGAGTTCAAGAAGACCATAATATCGATCAAGACCACGCTCATCATAAAAAAGACGAATCTCAACATCTTTATTTTCTTTACTCAAACGCGACTTAGCAGTCTTAGCCTTGATAATATTGCCGACCACTTCTGTTCCATCTTTTTCTTTCTTTTTGCTGAGATAAATGATTGTACTTGCTGCGTACTTGAGTCCAGAACCTCCACCCATTTCTTTCGTTGGTACGTAAGCTCCGATGACATCGTATGTATGATTTGTGACAATGAGCGGGACATTTGCTTGACCTAGTTTAAGTGTGAGCATTCGGAAAGCACCTTTAATAAGTTGAGATTTAGTCATATCTCGAACTTCTTTTTCGTTTAGTGCATCAGTAATTTCCTTGCTTGTAGAGAGCATACCTAAAGAGTCTAGCACAAACATGCAAGGTTTACGATCTTCTAGTGGTGTTTTCAGATACATATCTACTGCTTTGAGTGCCTTTGTACGAAACTCTTCGATAGTAACAACGTTAACAACAACCAAACGAGTAGTATCAATTCCACGAGATTCTATAAGTGATTTAGTGATAGCAGCCTCAGTATCAAAGTAGAGACAGTAACCATCGGGATTAGTATCAAGAAAGTTCTTAACCACAGCGAGAGAGAAAAAAGTCTTTCCAGTAGAAGACTCTCCAGCAATAGCAGTAATCTTATTCCCAGATACACCGCCAAATATACTACCTGAGACCAGTGCATTAAAAACGTATGAACCCGTATCAACATAAGTTTCCGTTTCTTCAATATCAGATGCTAACTTAGTAAAGTCGTCACCAATCTCTTTTATAATATCCTTAAGAAAATCCATTATTTTTTATCTCCATTTAAAACATTTATTTTATGTGCCCAGAGTTTAGCATATAAATCTGGGTTTTTATATCTTATAGATTCAAGTATTTCATTTAATTGTTTATGAGAAATTGGTAAATTCATTTATATGAAAAATGATTCTAAAGATGATTTTTTCTCCACTCTCCACCCAATAATATCAAGAATTACTTTAAGTGGTTCTAGAAATGACTTTTCAAACTGCAAATCATAGTCTATGTATTTACCAAGATTTAGTTCTCTTGGAAAGTCTTGAATGAATGAAATAACATTTTCGTGAATAGTATTCGGTTTTTTCAAATAAACAAATTTAATCTTTTCCCCATTTTGAATAAGAGAATATTTTGTATTGAGTTTATTTTGTTTAATATAATAATTAAAAAGAAGTGCTCCACGAACGTGAATAGGGGTTCCTTTTATATAAATTTGAGACGATGAAGTATATTTCTGAACATCAGATGCAGAACGTGGAAATGATATTTCTTCTGGAGAAAATTGTTTAAACCTTTCTTTAAATTCATCAATAAACTTAATCATATCATCTTCTGCTCCACTCATCAAAATATTAAATGCTTCTTTTAACATTTTGCGACAAGGTGCAGGAGTTGAAGATTTGATTGCTTCAATTCCTTTAATTTTAAGTTTAGAAGTCTCATAACGAACACCCTCACTATCCCAAACACTCAAAATATAGCGTTTTTTTGCAGTCCAAATACCACGTTCAGAAATACACTCGCGCTTCATAACCATTTTTTGGTCGTAAGCATTCACGTATTTCGCCAATTCTTGGTAAGAACTTTCAATATATTTTTCAAGTTCCATCTGACAGATCTTATCAAGGAACGAAATAATGTCTTGAGTAGTTTTTTCTCTTCCCTGGAATACAATTTCGACCAAAGGACCCATATTGAGATAGATGGAATCAGTATCAGAAGCAATAACATAGTCTTCACCATCCGTCTTTAGAACTTTATTTAAATAAGAATTCATCTTATTCATAATCCACTGAATTGAAACCTTACCAGAAAGAGTAATTGCTTCAGCATTTGCAAGTTTGTAATAACGAAAATATTGGTTTCCAATGGCACCATAGGCAGAGTTAAGTTGAATCTTACGTGCCATTTGAATATTATTGCATCGAGCAATCTCTTTAATCAACTCTTTGTTCTTTGTCTTCTCGTATTCTTGCTCTGCTGTAAGCATTTTCTTCTTAAAGATTACACGTTCATCGTAAATCTTCTCCATCAGTTCTGGAAGGAAACCACGAACATCCTTACGGTACATAGCACCGTTAGCGCATACAGCATAATCTTTATACATCTCAAAAGTAAGTTCTTGATTAAGAATCTTATCGACATTAACCGTAGGATGCCGTTCCTCAAGAAGAGTTTCTGGTGAAATATTATACTGCATAATCAAATGTGGATAGAGACTATTCAAGTCAAAACTCACTACCCAATCATACATACCAGGAATAGGTTCTTTTACATATGCACCTTCATACTTTTCATCTTTACGTTCTGTATTTCGTGGTGGAATTACAACATTTTTCTTTTTGAGATATGTGTAAATGATATTATCCCACATACGAACTTGGTAAAAAACATCGGCATAATTTACCTTTGCATCATACGCCATTGTAAGAGCAAGTTCAATGAGTTTCATCTTGTCTTCCAAACGATCGACAAGTTCCACGTCAATGATGTTATATTCAATAAACTTTTGCCATCCTTTAGTATAGAAGTCTTTAAATGTATCAAATTCGGAGTGATCTAGTTTCTTCTGTCCTAGTTCAACTTCAGCAATATAATCCAGACGATAAGATTCCTGAACCTTATAAGTAAATTTTTTATAGAGATCCAAGTAATCAAGTTGCGTCAAACCACCCACATCAAATGTAGTATGCTTGCGTCCATTCATAAATATCTCACCCTCAGTCACGAGCCCCCAGTTGGAAAAACGCTTCATTAGTTTCTCACCAAGAACCCGATTAAGACGTTTGCAGATATAGGGAACGTCATACAACTGAATGTTCCATCCAGTAATCACATCAGGAACATCAACCATCCAATAGTTGATGAAATGATTAAGAAGTTCATACTCAGAAGGACAATGGTAATAAGTTACATCCTTACGGGTATTATTGAATGGTTTAACCCCCCAGGTTGTAATCTTCTTAGTAGTATAATCCTGAATACTAATAGATAGGATTTCTTCTGAAGCAGACTCCACATCTGGGAATCCACCTTCAGAAGCAACCTCAATATCCAGAGTTACAAGTTTGATTTTGCTGATGTCAAATTTGATTTCATCATCTGGATATTTTTCGGAAATATACTGATATATGTAACGTTCGTTTCCGTAAATTTCAAATCCATCTACACTCTCATATTTACTATAAAATTCTCGACAATCTTTAACTGTTCCGGGATTTATCGGTTCAACTACTTCACCACTTAATGTTCTATACTTAGATTCCTTTTTAGTTTTTACATAAAGAGTTGGAAAAAACTCATCTCTCGTTTCAAATCTTTTACCATTTTGTACTCCACGGACCAAAAATTGATTTCCAATCAACTGAACATTAGTGTAAAAATTCATTCTTTAATTAAATCCTCATATTTTTCAAGAAGCGTCGGAGTCGGGTCAGCAAGAGTAATAATCTTATCCGAACTCATCATAAATGTATCTTGTTTAGTATAACCACTCAAAAATGGTTGTAAAGTTTTTAATCCATTATTATCGATAATGAATGGTTTAATCAACTTACAATCAGGTTCTCCAATATCAGCACCAACTTCTTCAATCTGACTAATTAGAAACTGATTGTTCATCAATACTAATACTTTGATCATCTTTTCCATTTTTATTCACACTACTTAAGTACATTTTTTTTAATGAGGATGCAGGTTCAACCATTGTGATTACCCAATCCGCTGGGATAGGTATTTTTTTATCGCTAGTAAGAGGAATCCAAGGATGCAAAGAAACTTCAACTCCTTGATTTTTATCATTATCTGGGGATAAAAATGATTGATTTATAATTTTAACTACACAAGGACTATCTAGATAATATCCAACAACTCTTCGGAAGTCTTCTTTATCATCTTCTTCTCCACCTATTACCATCTCAGAAACATCTGAAATTATATCTTCTCCAGATTTAACCAGCAATAATTTAACAGTCATAATTTTTGGACCACATAAGATAAGTTTAGCAAGAAAAAAAGGAGGTGTCAACTGGATTTTGCCAGTTACCTCCCGTGGCATAGCGCCGACGATATTCAATTATATTTATAGATAATCTTTGCGCTTATGATGATCCGGAACAATTCTACCAAGAGTCACAGTCAAAAGACCATCCTCAAAATCAACTGATCGTACTTCCGTATCATCAGAGAGTGTCCACGCTCTCTTAAAACTCCGTTGAGCCAAACCCTTGTGGATATAGTTGGACTCCGTTTCTTTATCTTCTTTTTGACCCTCAACAAAAAGTTTACCATCTTGCGTGTAGACATAAACTTCTTTCT
>Ga0209704_1000025_pt1 | contig 26471 bp, 38 predicted proteins | sample PPLLaktember2015_FD_187258 | JGI IMG/M metagenome (GOLD analysis project Ga0209704, IMG submission 187258) | Freshwater sediment microbial communities from Prairie Pothole Lake near Jamestown, North Dakota, USA - PPLs Lake P7 Core (6) Depth... | ecosystem: Environmental > Aquatic > Freshwater >... | reverse complement strand
TCGTAGGTAACGGCTCCAAAGCTGTTGCAATGATTAAGCCTTATAGCTGGAAGTGGAAGAACAAAGAAGGTGTTAGTGCTTCCTTGGCTAAGATTGTGATTACCGATTTGGTGAAGTACGATGCCAACGGTGATAGCAAGATTGAAGACTTGGACGACGACATCCTGTGATAACCGCACTCATTGATGCAGACAGTCTGTGCTACGCAGTCGGCTTCTCTAGCAACGATGTAGAGGAAAAGATTGCGTTGTCCAGACTCGAGCAAACAATGACTGAACTTTGTATGGAACTAGACTGTGAAGATTACAAGGGCTTCCTAACGGGCAAAGGCAACTTCCGTGATGCGATAGCAGTTACAGTTCCCTACAAGGGTCAGAGAGAGTCCATTGAAAAGCCAGTGCATTTAAAAGCGCTTAGAGACCACCTAGTAAACTCATGGGGTTTTGAGGTAGTAAACGGCATTGAAGCTGACGATGCTGTCGGCATCGCTGCTTACGCTGTTCCTGAAGATGAGTCCATCATGGTACACATCGACAAAGACCTCAATCAGTTTCGTGGTTGGCATTACAACTACCGCAAAAAAGAGAAATATTATGTCTCTGAGTTTGAAGGCTTAACTGCTTTCTATACGCAGATATTGACTGGCGATAGGATTGACAACATCGTTGGTCTCAAAGGAATTGGACCTGTTAAAGCTAAAAGGATACTAGCAGAATGTACAAACGAAAACGAACTATACGAAGCAGTCCTCAAAGCCTACGAGGGCGACCAGCAGCGAGTACTGGAGAACGCACAACTTCTGTGGCTACAAAGAAGTCTAAATCAGACTTGGACTCCACCAAGCTCGTCTTAGTTGAGTGGTTAGATGCCTTAGCACAAGGCGAATGGCACGAAGCAAAGCGGGAAGATTTAAAGTGTAAGACAGTAGGTTTTGTGGTGTTTGAAGACGATGAACAGATTGAGTTAGCAGGAACCATCACTGCAGGAATGTGTAACAACAGTATCACTATTCCTAAGAAGATGCTAACAAAGGTAAAGGAAATTAAACTTGAAAACAAGCTCCGCAAAGCAAAAAGGAAGGCTTCTCCAGCAGTGGACAGTAAAGAAACTACTGGAGAGGTATCCACAACTGACGGACAAGGATTTACGCAGTTGTCCGATGGGGAGTCACGGTGAAGATGTAGTAATGTCGCAATACGCTAAAGAGGAACTTCCAGCAACATTTGAATGTAAGTCTTTAGCTAAGATTGCAGTGTATAATTACTACGAGCAGTGCAAGAAACACGGTGATGGCGAACCGATTGTGATTATTAAGCAAAACAATTCTAAACCTTTAGCTGTAATTGATGCAGAACTTTTATTTGATTTGATGGCTAACAACGGAGATGAAGATGATGATGAATTTTGATGACAGTGGCGATACTTTTACAGTAAGTCTTACGATTGAAGACAGCAATGATACAGTCAGTAAGCAGTTTACTATGCCATACGATGAGTCATGGACAAATGTAATGGCTAAAATAGCTGATGGTTTGTCTGCCTATTACGGTTATAACCTCAAGGAAAAGATGCGGTTTATCGTTACTTACCCAGAGTGTCATACAGGCACAGCCGGTGAACTGTGTATTTCTAAGCAAGACTTTGAATCCTTTATGGAAGCGCAAGACAATCTATGAAAATCCTTCTACTCGATATTGAGACAAGTCCTAACACAGCCCACGTTTGGGGTCTGTGGCAGCAAAACGTCAGTATCAATCAGTTGATGGAATCTTCTTATGTTCTCTGCTACGCAGCTAAGTGGCTAGACGATGTAGATGTTCTGTTTGATTCTGTACACCAATCTAAACCAAAGAAGATGTTAAAAGGAATACATGGACTTCTCAACGAAGCTGATGCTGTGGTGCATTATAACGGCACTAAGTTCGATATTCCTACTCTTAACAAGGAATTTCTCTTACATTCTTATAATCCACCATCGCCTTATAAACAAATTGATTTACTTCGTGTGGTTCGTAGCCAGTTTCGTTTTCCTAGCAACAAGCTGGATTATGTAGCACAGCGGTTAGGCTTAGGACAGAAACACGCTCACGAAGGACACGACTTGTGGGTTAAATGCATGAACGGAGATAAAGATGCTTGGGGACGGATGCAAGATTATAATATACAAGACGTTGTTTTACTGGAGTCTCTTTACCATACATTGTTACCTTGGATTAAGAACCATCCTAACCAAAATCTCTACTCTGAGGATACGGTGTGTCCTACTTGTGGTAGCCATGCAGTCCAAAAGCGAGGACAGGCTATCTCACTGTCAGGAACGTATCAACGCTATCAATGCCGGGACTGCGGAAGCTGGAGTCAAGGAACAAAGTCATTAAGAAAATCAGTTGAGGTCAAACACTATGCATGATAAGAACCCAATAGCGATGCCAACACCGTTTGGATACCTTCGTGAAGAAACCTTAAACGACTTAATCAAGGAGTATGAAGATGCTAAAGTTAACACTTTAAGTCGTCAAGTTGGCGGTACACACTACAAGAAAGGTGTGCAACCGTGGACTATCGCCCTTGATTGGGGACTTGACCCGTGGTCACATAATGTGGTAAAATATATCCTTCGATTTCCGTACAAAGGAGGAATTGAGGATTTAAAGAAGATTAAGCACTATCTCGATTACTTGATTGAGAACTATGACGAAGTAACAGAAAAGTATTACAACAAGGAAGATTAAGATGCCATTGCTTTTACATGAAATCAGGGAGCGTCTTAAAGCCTTAGATGAAGTAACATTGTTGGAGTTACTAGAGATTAGTAGCGAAGACCTTGTAGAGATGTTCTCGGAGCGCATCGAGGACAATGCCGATAAACTAGAACGTGAAGTGAAATAATGGTTAAACTCTTTGATAAAAAAGCCTATATGCAACAGTATAGGTCTGACAATAAAGAGAAATTAGCTATTCACGATAAAGCACGAACACAAGAGCGAAGAGTTAAAAACAAACTTAAAGCTATTGAGTATTTAGGCGGTAAGTGCGCTCATTGTGGTATAGTTTCTGAGCATAGAAGTATTTATGATTTTCACCATTTAGACATGAAAGAAAAGGAGGCAGACCCCGGTAGTTTAATGCACTACAGTTGGACAAGGATACAAAAAGAGCTTGACAAATGCATACTGCTTTGTGCAAATTGTCACAGGATAGAACACGAAAAGGATAATAATGTTTAACACACCATTTAGTACCGTAGGCTACATCACTTATAAAAGAACCTACGCTCGTCGTTTGGACGAAACAAACCCAAACAGCCCAACAGAAGAATTTGAAGACACCGTGAATCGTGTAATAGCTTCTACAAATAATCAACTCCATGTCGGCTTTACCGATGACGAAAAAGTCCGTCTTCGTAAGTATTTAATGGAACTAAAAGGAACCGTCGCTGGTCGTTTCTTATGGCAAATGGGAACAGAAACAGTAGAGCGTCTAGGTCTTGCCAGTCTACAGAACTGTGCGTTCACTGTAATTAACGAACCAGTACGTCCGTTTACATGGGCAATGGATATGCTTATGCTTGGTTCAGGTGTTGGCTATAATATTCAAAGGAAAAACATTGATAAACTACCTGAAGTTAATAGTCAGTTTTCCCGTCCTGTTCGTGTTGATAGCAATGATGCTGATTTTATCGTTCCTGATAGTCGTGAGGGTTGGGTTCAGTTGCTTGGTAAGACTCTTAAAGCTGCATTTTTGTCTGATAAAAAGCCTACCTTTACTTATTCGACTGTATTGGTACGAGGTAAAGGTTCTACCATTAAAGGATTCGGAGGCACTGCTAGTGGACCTGAAGATTTATGCTGGGGAATTGAGAAAATTTCTGAAGTTTTAGAAAAAAGAGCAGGTAAGAAACTACGTCCTATTGATGCCTTAGATGTTATGAACATTATCGGCGCTGTTGTTGTGGCTGGGAATGTCCGCAGGTCTGCTCAGATTGCTATTGGAGACCCTGATGATGTTGAGTATCTTTTAGCCAAGCGCTGGGACATGGGCAACATCCCTAGCTGGAGAGCAATGTCAAACAACTCTGTTGTGTGTAACGACATCAAAGACCTGCATGAGTATTTCTGGGACGGTTACGAAGGCAAAGGTGAGCCTTATGGCTTTATCAACTTACGTTTAAGCCGTAAGATGGGTCGTTTAGGAGACACTAACTATCCTGACCCTGATGTAGAAGGATATAACCCTTGTGCAGAGCAGTCTTTGGCTGCTTACGAAACCTGCTGTCTTGCAGAGGTTTACCTTCCCAATGTAACATCAAAAGAAGAACTAATTGATATTTGTCAACTACTGTACCGCATCAACAAACACAGTTTGTCTTTGCCTTGTCATTTAGATGAGACAGCAGATATTGTGCATAAGAATATGCGGATGGGTATTGGTGTTACAGGTGTGCTGCAAGCAACGGAAGAGCAAAAGTCTTGGTTAAGTCCGACTTACGAAGAACTGCGTGCTTTTGACAAAGCGTACAGTGCAGAGCACGGCTTCCCTGAGTCAATTAAACTCACAACCGTTAAACCTAGCGGTACTTTATCACTGCTTCCGGGCGTAACTCCGGGCTGTCACCCAGCGTATGCTCAATATATGATTCGTCGTATTCGCATCTCTGCTGACCACGCTTTAGTTAATGTATGTCGTGAGCACGGTTATCCTGTAGAGTATCAACAGAACTTTGACGGCTCTGAAGACCACAGCACTGTTGTCGTATCATTTCCTTTTGCTTATCCAGAAGGAACTGTGTTAGCAAACCAAATGACAGCTATTTCGCAATTAGAGACAGTTAAGTGGCTTCAGGAAGTGTGGAGCGATAATTCGGTGTCTTGTACGGTGTATTACCGTAAAGAAGAATTACCGGAGATTAAGAAGTATCTTGCTAAGAACTACAAGAACAATCATAAATCACTGTCTTTTTTATTACACAGCGACCATGGGTTTAAACAAGCGCCTTATGAAGAGATAACCAAAGAAGAATATGATGCTTTAGTCTCTAAAACAACATTAATTACTAAAGTAGATGAAGCATCTTTTGACGGCGGCGATGAGTGTGCTACAGGAGCGTGTCCAGTAAAATGAACATTTCAATTTTAAACTACGTAGAAAACGATGATGGTTCAGCTGATGTTGAGGTTCGACTAGATGAAGAGTCCACTAAGTTTTTAATCAATGAAGGGTTTAAAGCAGTCTTACTCGCTGCAATTAAGCAAGAAGAAGAAAACCGTAAGTAATTCCTTGTGTAGTAGTACCTTTATGGCAGCCCTTCGGGGCTGTCTTTTTTATGTCCCGTTCGGGTTATTATGCTTAGTATTTGTGCAGAAACAGAGAAACTTTACCGATAGGGAAATGTTGCATATAGTACACATTTGTTACTATTCACACACAAAATGTTACAAATAACACACTTTCTGCACTTTATCTTACACTCTGTTACCGTGTATCTTATTGTGTACAATACACACGAAATTGTGTAATATACGCTACATTAATTCAAAGTGTGGACCATCAAAGAAAGACTTAAAGTCACCACCCCAACGGATTTTAACATTTTGGTCAGCAGCTACTTTCTTCATTACTTCCGCTAACTGAAAGTAGTACGGCTTATCCCAGCTTATCTTACCGTCTACAATAGCCGCTAAATCAACTGCATGACCTGTTAGGTGCTTTGATTTAAGTGTTTGACTCTTACCTTCACTAACAAGCTGTTTCTGTCTCTGCGGGCTTCTAAGACCTTCTGTAACGGCAAAGTCAAGAGGTGTTTCTTTGATTGCTTGCTCCACAATCTTAACTAATCTCTCGTCTACACCTTTAAGATTGTTTTTAGAACGTTCGGATAATACAAAGTTATTATTTTGGTTCATTTTTTAGTTGTGATTGAATCACTACCTTTCGTAACAGTTACTTTCTCGCCATCTACAACAACAGCCATTGGAGGCTCTTTTTGGTCTAAACGGTCTACTAGGTCTTGAATAACTTTAAACTCAGGTTTGTCTTGCTTCTCTACTGTACCAGCGATTCCGTTCATCATGTTTATGAGAGCGACTAATGCACCACCAACCATTGTCATAACAGCGGTGATGGCAGACTCAGTAAGAAAAGCACTAGACACAACACCAATCATGATGATAGCTGTGATGTACATCAGTCCATGCTTGCCAATGGATTTACCTGCTACTTCTTTTGCTGAGTCTAACTGCTCATTCATCCTTCTTCTCCTTTAGTTATTTATTTACGTTTGCTCTTATCTCAGCTATTTTTTCAAGTCCACGAGACCCGAAATAAAAGCCGAAAGCGAGTTGACCCCACTGACCTAGCAACATGGTGTACGATTCGTTAGTGTCCATATCGAAGGCACTCATCAAAGCAAACACAATGTAGGCAACAAACAAAGCAATGAGACTGAGTGGACGAATGTTCTTACTCAGCCAAGAATCAGAAGCCATGTCTGCTTGTTGTCGTTTAGTCAGTTCTTGCTGTTCTGCAATATCCGCATTGATTTGTGCTAATTCACCATTCTGCTGCATCTGCAAAAGCTCTAACTGAGCCTTAGCTTTTTGCTCTGGGTCTGGGAAAAACTTGTCAATGAGCTTTTCACCGATACTTAGTATTGCACCTAGTGGAAACATATTTAGTCTCTTAAAAAGTCAACGAATGAACCCGGCTGAGGAGCCGCTGCCGGAGCTGTAGTTTGTTCCTGTCCTTGTTGCGGTTGTTGCATTTTTAAACGGTTAGTAACATCAGAGATATACTCATTGTCAATAATTCCAGACTCTGTTAAGTTACTTGCAATCTTAGCCGACAACGCACCAGCAAGACGTGGGTTAGCTTGTACTTTACCAAGGTCAATAAGAGCATCTTGTCCAGCTTTGCTAGTCATTGCTTTGGAGATAAAGCGAGGAGTTAACAATAACACCCCTGTTGTCATCACAATTTCAGGAAGATTATTTTGAATTTTGTCTTGGACATCGGTTGGCAACAATAGAAATCCGCCACCTAGCGTTCCTGCTTGAGCAGCAAACCGTGTTCCTTCTAAAACAGTTCGGTTACGGATAAGTTGTGACGCAACGCCGTCATCAAGACCAAACTTAGCAGCGCCGAGAATGTCTTGCAATGCTTTTTTCTCGCCGGGTGCTTTAAACAGATAGTTAAAGCCTTCGGCAAACGCTTTATTTTTCTCTAGTGTTTTGGACAGCGCTAGAACATTTTCCGGAGAAGACATTAATTGGTCAATGAAACCAAACTTTAGACTGTTAACTACGTCTGCTTTTTTGTATTTATCTACTTGAGACACTGCTTTAAACACCTCACGCATACGAGACGGAGACTCGGCATTAAACAAATGTTTACCCACCTCCTCTGGTTCGAGGTCAAGAGCCTTAGCCACGGTGTTGTTGTATAGACCGTCCATGCCTTCTTTATAAGCTGCTTGTGTGTTGCGGTAGTCTTGCACTAACTTCTTAACAGCAGGGGAACCAGCAAGACTTGCTTTTTTGTAAGGAAAGGCGACATCCATTGCAGCGTTGATGCTGTTTTCTGCTTTAGAGTACTCACGGGACAACTGCGTAGCTACACCGGTTTTGGCTTGTTCGTCTCGTGCTGAAGCGCCTAAACTGCTTCGTAAGTCATGAGCAACACCAAAGTTCACCATGTCGTCCTGTACAAGTATGTTTTCTAATACTTTCTTACGGTCGTCAGCACCTGCAAATTTAAACTGAGCTAACTTGTCGTATTCCTTTTGAGCTTGTGATTTTACACCTTTTAAACTAACAAACGCATTAAGGTCTTCAGACAGCTTTTCATAGAAAGGACGGTGTACAGACTTAAACTCATCTCGTGCTACATCAATAGCAGCTTTAAAGTTATCGCCTAAAGCCATCTGAGTTGGGTCGCCTTGCTTCAGCGCCATTCTAAACGGCTCAGATACTTCTAGCTTTGTCTTAAACTCATCAACGCCTTCTTGAATAGCACGTTTTACATTCTTTTCTTGTTCTCTAAACGCCGCTGCACCTGTACCGCCTCGTGCGACTTCTTCTAAACCAATATCTATGTTACTCCCTGTCAACTGTGCTCTGGTTAGAGTAGCACCACGCTCTGACAAGAAACGCTGTGCTGCTTCTCTAGCTGCTTCTGGTGTTTTGTCTTTTAAGAAAGGTAAGAACGAAGCAAGATAAGGCTGCGCTACTTTAAATGTCTTACCTGCAGCACCGAATACAAGGTTTCCACCTACGTCAAAAGCAGCGTTAGATACCAGCTCACCTAAGACTCTGTCCTGAGTAGGCGCTCTTTCGGCTGTAAGTCCTTCGGCTGTTAAACCAGCGGCTGTACCGACAGTAGAGCCAATTAGAGAAGGGGCAAGTGTACGTACAGCACTTCCAAATAGACCTAAGTCTTTACCGGCAGTCCCTAGGGTAACAATAGGACCAATAACAGGAGCTTTGCTTAAAGCTACGCCGCCCACCGTTCCTAACATTCCGCCAATCATTGGCAAAGGGGATTCTTCAGTAGGCTCAACTTGACCGCTTTCAGAAATGCGATAAGTCTTCTGTGCACCGCCTTCTAAAGGGCTTTTGTATTCTTCTCTACCGCTAATGTAATCTAAAAAGCTCATTATAGTCCTTCTATTTGAAGTTCTTTTGCAAGTTTCTGGGCTTCAGCTTTCTGAGCATCTGTGAGTTGTTTACCTGACTTATAGATAGCTTCAAGTTCCGTAAAGCGTGATGCTTTGTTTTTAGCAATATACGGATTAAATCCAGATATTTTACCATTGTTTTGCGAACGATGCTTTTCACCTGCTTCGTAAGAAATCTCTGAAGCCCGTAAGTCTTGATTAATTGTATTCAACAACCGACGGATAGTACCTTCTTGTTGTTTGAGGTTTGGCTTAGTCTTAATTAACTGGTCAAGTTCTTTTACCGCTAATGAACCCGGCAACAACTTAGCTAAAGGTAATACTAACTGTGCCGACAAAGCATCAAAGACTTCTGTGTCGTTAAGGCGCTTACCACCGCCAAACGCTCTCGACACACCAGCCTGTAATGAGCCATAAGAACCAACAAACGCATTACCAACAACAGACTCCATCTCACGTACGTTACGTGCTAATGCGGAAGCATCAGAGTAGGCTTGACCTGCTTTATTCCACTCATCTGCTTGTTTCTCTGCATCTTGTTTAGCAAAGGCTTTATCAAAAACACCGCCAAGATTAACGTCAATCTTAGTTCCTTTTGGAGAGCCTTCAGCCTTAATAGCATTGTCGTACGCAAGTACACGTGGGTCTGTTGCCGGAACACCTGAGTTTAAAAGTTCTTGTTTTTCAAAAAGTAACTTACCTAGTCCAGATGTAGGAATCTGCCGTTCACGAGTTTTCTGTGTAACTGTCGCTTGAGATACATCCATACGGTCTGCTTCACGAGCAGCCATCATTGCTTCTTGTGGTGCAAACGGCTGCAATGCTCTAGCAAAGTCACGAGCACCTTTTGGAGTGGTTAAATCAAACTGTGAAGACAGTTGTTTAATCTGAGACACTTTCTCTAATTCAGCGTCTCCACCAAGTAAACCTTGGATTCCACGCCCTAGACCAGCGCCACCTTGATAAATCGAGTATTGCGCTCTTTCCATTGGACTAAGATTTGCAAACTTAAATGCATTAGACGCATCTGTTGCTTGGCGCTGACGCATTAACTGCTCAGGGGATACTCCGAATAAACTACCTACGATTTCTGCCATGATTTTTCCTTATGCCAATCTTTCTGGACCTGAAGACTTAAATAAGCCACTAAACCAGTCACTAGCACTACCGCCGGGGCTAATACCAGCACCCATAGCACCCAATGTAGAACCCAGTGGACTGTAACCCTGATACTGACTGTATGCCTGTGCAGCAGCAGCTTGAGGTTGCATATACAACTGACCAGCTCTTGCTCCTGATTGAGCGTATTGATTTGCCAAGTCTTGAGACAAGAGGAATGGCTGTTGCCCTAATCTCTCGACACCACCTAAGAGGTTGAGTTGTGTCTGTAGTGGGTTGTAACCAGCAGTTGTTAGTGCAGGAACTTGACCTAATATTTCTCCGCCTGTACCAAACAAACCAGCACCAAACACAGCACGCTTTTGACCAAACTCATCAGCTCGTGCAGCCAAAGCAGCGTCTTGTTGTGCTCTAGCATTAAAGAGTGCTTGTGCTAAAGGATTCGATGGAGCAGAACCTGTACCAGTCTGAACACCAAGACCACCAGTACCACGACCAAAGTTAGCAGTAGCTAGTCTTGCTTCTTCAGCAGCACGTCCCGGTGCTAATAATCCTTGTTGCTGCGCCATATACTGCTGCGCAGCCTCTTCAGGAGAAGTAGCGAGGTATTGTTGTCCAAGATTAAATAGAGACTGTGCGCCACCCGCTAAAGGCTGTGCCATCGCTCCTATTTGAGTTGGGTCGTAACCACCAGCAGCACCGAATAGACGTTGCTGAATTGCCTGTAGTTCAGGAGAAAGCGTATAACTACCTGTACCATCGGCTCCGAACTGTGACGAACCGAAGGCTGTAGTCATCCCCATTGGTCTGAACTGCGCCATTGCGGAGGCACGGTCTGCAGCAGCTCGTAAAGCCTCTGCTTGTCCTCTAGCGGCGTCTGCTGCTTTACCGCCCGATATTAGACCACCAGCTAATCCTAGTACTGGTCCTGCTAATGCTTTGACTGCTCCACCCATTATAGACTCCTACTATATATGTGATACATTTGTTTATCCTGACCTATAAAATCTTGTTTAAACTCAAAACCGATTGACTTTCCAAACTTGGCTAACTTTGTGTTATCTTGTTTCACTAAGCCAACTAGCGGAACAGAAACTAAGTGTTGTAACAAATTTAAATCTTCTAAATACTTTGCTTTAACTGTTGGTGTCCATTTACGAACATCGGTGTGAAACCATATTAAGTTGTCATGTAACTCTAACAACATGGTATAGTCTTCACGAATGACGACTGGTACTTTAAAACTCAAGCTGTCCTCTTCCACATACGAACAGTAATGTATGGCTGTACGTTAGCGTTAGTACCGCTTACACCAGTAGATGCGTTAGTTACAGAAATACCTGTTGATGCTGTGCCAGTAGTTGTTGAACTTGCTTGTGAACCTGACGAACCCGGAGGGTTAGCAGCATTACTTTGTACTGGTTGATTGTAGGAGTGAGCGTGTCCGGGGTCTGTTACAGTTGCAGTGTGTGTATGAGACACAACAACAGCATCTTTAGAGCCACCAGTTTCTTCAGCAGTGTCGAACAGTGCGTCACCTGCGTCTAAACCAACTAAGACACGACCAGCACCAAAGGCTGTCCATGTACCAAACCCCAGCAGTGTAGATGGGTTTGATGCGCTAGTAGCGTTGATGTAAATAGAACCAACAGGGTAAATTGCTCCCAATGCAGCCGTTACAAACGCTGTGGTTGCAAGTTGTGTTGTGTTAGTACCAGCAGACGCTGTCGGTGCGGTAGGAGTACCTGTTAAGGAAGCACTGTTAATATCTGCTTTAGATGCAATCGCATTAGAAATTGCAGTGAGTTCAGTATCAATTTCTGTACCTTTGACAATCTTACCAGCGTTACCTGTTGGTAAGGTATCCTTAGCGGTGAAATTAGTTGATTTATTATAATCTGCCATGTTTATTCCTTAAACTATTGTTTTACCTGCTTTAACCGCTACGTCAATCTTTTGGATTGATAAAGGGTTGCCGTTAATGTCTGCTTCTAATCCGAGTTGCATAATCGTGCCTTGACCACCAGCATTGACAGAGAATCTATCAAGAACAATACCTGAGCTGTATTCAGCGATGTTGTACTCACCGATACCGTATTCATAAACAACTGCTGTGTCTAAGACATAGGTAGATGCTTGATACCCTTCTGTATAATCAAAACCCCACTTAACAGCAACTGGCTGGTTTGTGCCTCCAATTAAGACCCAACCAATCTTCTTGAGAATCTTGAGTTTAGTTGCAGCATCGAAATCAAAGTAGTTAGTGTAATACTGTAAACGATAAGATGAGCCATTGTCAGAGTGTCCAAAGTACTTACCGATGTATGATGTCTTACCAATCAATAACTCTTTTGCTTGCGTAATACAGAATGAACTTGGTTGTAAGTTGTCCCAAATAGTAACTCTAGCTGAACCGTCTTGTAGACGTGAGCGAGTATCAAAGCAATACACAAAGCGTGTTGTTGGTAAAGACAAAAGATAAATAGCATCTCGTTCGTGGTAAATACTTTTAACCTTACCTAAATCAGCCTCGGAAGCTATGTTAGCCATCAAGTCATCACGAACATTCTTAGAGATGTCGTTCATCGGTAATGACTTCTCTTGAATCACACGAGCAAGGCTACGAACACCAGCATCAGACAAGAACAGAATATCTGTACCAATGTTCTGTACTGAATCACGAGCAATACAGCCTACATTATAGATAATGTCTTGTAATACTAAAGCAGAAGTATCAATCGGATTAGCGTAGATAGCGGTGTTGTTACGACCAAAGATGACTAAGAATCCATTGTGTGCTGCGATAGCGACAATGTTATCGCCATTAGGGAATACTTCTTGTAAGTTTAAGAAACCTGCTGAACCTGTTGTGAAGTCAGAGCCACGCAGTAAGTCGCTGAAGTAAACAGTCTGTGTGTCTCCAGCAATGTTACCAACCCAAATACGACCAAAGGCAGACAAGACTGCATTAGGCTTAAATGTTGATGTGCTGTGATTAGCCGGTAATGTACCGACATCCCCAATCTGTTGGAATCCGAAAGTACCGCTATCGTGGTCGTGAGGGTCTCCGCCAGAGACAGGTAACTCATGCCACACTAGCATCGGATGTCCAGCTTGTGCTAAATAAGCATGGGGCTGAAAGTCATTGACATCACCGTATGGCATTGCTGCCATCTGCCAGTTATTAGCAGTTATCGTGTAAGTAGCGTTTCCTGAATTGTCTGCATTTCGGACAAGACGTTGTGTAAGTGTTGCGCGACCAGTGAATAACTTGTTATTACCTGCTGATATAATAGTATTGCTTCCGCCATCTACGACCTCCATCATTGCTTCAATCGGATTAGAACCTAAGTCGCTGTTGGTAGCGTTAAGCGGAGTCCAGCCCCGTCTCGCACCAATACGACCATATCGGTCAATTACGCAGTTCTGTGCTTTAAGTGCAAAGCCAGAAGAAAGCGTAATGCTTGACTCTTGAAGATTGAGACCGTAAAAGCCCGGTGCTGCAATCGAGGAAGTTTGCAGTGTACCAGCCATTAGATGGGATACCACGCTTCTTCTTCAAAGTACCTAGCAGACTCTAAACCAATAGCGTCAGCAAGACTTTGCTTAAACAGTGCATAAGTCTCAGCAGACTGTACACCACCGTCTTCACCACGCTCTGCCTGTGCTCGTGCTAGTGCTCCTAAGACAACAGGCTCATGCGGAACTAATAATTTATCCGAGTTAGCAACTAGCTCAACTTGTGGACGAATCACGTTAAATCGAATGTTGTACACACCATTAGGGATAGGGTATAAATCTACCTGAGTGTCGCCGTCACTGTTTGTGCCGTTAAAGTTATAGTAATAAGGAGAACCTTTAGCGGGACTAGCGATTAAGAACTGGTCGTTCATCCAACGAGTCGTGGCATTTCGCATTACGAAATTGCTAGTGTCATTCAACACATCAATTACACGAAAGCGTTGACCTGTGCCTTCTAAGACATAGTTAAAGATGTCTGAACCAGTCACAGCAGACAATGTCTCTGATAATGCGTTCCAGTTGTAAGCATCCTCAACCTGACGCTTAGAATCGTTAATGTAGCGTGCAATCAGCTTTACATAGGCGTTATCCGATACTGAGGAAGCCTCTGGCTCACGCAGTCGTATTAACACATCGTTTGTTAGTTCTAAGTAGTTTTTAGATGCCATATTTTTACCAGTTTATCATACTTTTACGTAAATTGCAAGCATTATTTGCTCAACAGTCCCACTTTTTTAATGCTAAGGCTTTACGGGTTGGACGACCCTTTTCATCCTTCATTGGACCAGCAACACCGCCCATCCTAGCGCAGAAACTCTTGCGACGTGCAGCCGCTTTAGGCGACTTTGCAGCCTCTTTAGCAGACACTGGCGGCTTGAGCTTAGAACCAGTCTTCTTGTTGTAGTAGTCTCTGCCCTTCTGATTGAGTCCACCTTCAGGGTTCTGAAAGGATTTCTTAGGCATTACTTCTTCTTCTTAGCGGTCTTAGCAGCGTCTTTGAAGTCAGAAGCACTAGGAGCACCTTTAGCGCCTACTTTACGCATCTTCTCGCCTGAGCCAGCCTTAATACGCTGACGCTTTGCAGAAATATTTGCGTACAAGCCCGGTTTAGTAGCCACGCTTAGAACCCATCTTCTTAGCTGGTTTAGCCTTCATAGGACTGTTAGTCTTCTTGGCATACTCTTTAGCTTCTTTTTTACCTTTAGCTGTATATGGGAACTTCTTGTCTTTGACCATGGGCATAATAATCTCCTATTAATATTGACTGTATTGAACTGCGGATGTTGCTTCTAATTCAAAGGTACAAAGAACAGACGCTGTAGCACCTGCTTCTACTTCTACTCTAATTTCATCACCTTCTTCTAAGGCAACATAAGCACCGCCGTCGAACTTAAGGAATGTCTTAGCTGCTAGAGGATACGTTACAATCACAGCTATTTCAGTGTTTTCACTTTTGTCATACCACCAAGCAGAGAAGTTCTTAGCAGAGGCAGTGTTGTTTACAGCCCACATTAGAGTCCACTTAGCTATCTGCCTTGTAGGGACAGTAAATAGTGTGGTTTTGGTTGCGGCAACAAGGTTCTTACCAACCGATAATGGTCTCATATTACTTCCTAAATACCATCTCTGAAACATAACTGATGAAAGCACCAGCAACTGAGGCAACACCCATCAAAGCCCATAGAGAACCTTTACTACGTTCTGCCATAGCCACTAACTTCTTGATGTCTACTTCTAAAGCATCCACCTTACGCTCTAGGTTATCTACTGACTGTACTAACTTACCGTACTCTATAGGATTAATTTCGTTCATCTTACGCTTTCTTAGCAAGCCATTAGTACGCAAGGTACGCAATAAGAACCGTCTTCGTATGTGCAAGTTACATAGTTTGAAGTTACTTTAGCGATTGTCTTACTGCGAACAATATCATCGCCTTGTGGTTTGGCAGTACCGTCACCAGCAGACATTAACAAATCGCCCTTCTGTACTACAACACTGTCTGCAATACGGATAATCATATCGCCTGTCATAGCAATATTCATGTCATCGCTGTTGCAATCTTCATCTCTAGTCCAGTTTACAAACACACCAGCAACATTAGTATCTCCTTCTACATCTGATACTTTCATCTTGTTTAGCTGTTCGTTGTCTGCAACTACACCGTCTTTTTCCCAAACGCACATATCGTCAAGGTTAGACAGTACAGTTCCTTTTAGAATTGCGTCATCTTTAGAACCGTCAAGAAGTTGCGACCAGCGAGATAAGTGACCGCCGTTGTAAGAAACAGTAGTTCCTGATACGGAAATAGAACCTTCTTGAACATCACCTTGCCTTAAAGAAACAATAGTTCCATCATTTGTATTTCTATTTAAAGTTAAAGGTTCAGCTCCGTTTGTTACAAATACACCTTCTCCAGCAGCAAGAAATAGACAGCCAGCAGTTGCCGAGTCTATTGCAGTTTTTCCGATTGTCACATTACCACTAGAGTGGATACGCATCCGTTCTGTAGAGTTAGTAGCAAAAGCAATCGTACCGCCTGATGATGGAGCATTTAAGGTGTGCATTGCTCCAATAAATCCACCACCTGTTGAGCTAGTAGATCGTAACGCTCTGCCATTATTTCCTGTATCGTCACCACCTGCCCGTAGGTATTCACCTTCACCATTTCTATTTACATCTAGTTTTACAGCAGGACTGGTTGTTCCTATTCCAACATCACCATCAGAATCAATACGCATTGCCTCTGTACCGCCTTCAGAGAACGCAATCGTATCTGCGGCTGGAAAGAAAATACCTGTATTAGTGTCAGTACCTCGTATTGCAGGGGTAGCTGCTGTACCGTCTACATCGGATAAACCGTCTGTACCGTTAAGAATTAAACTCATACAAGTTCCTTTAAATAAGCTATACCGTCTATTACATTGCCTTCTGCGTCTTGAAGTTCAGCACCGTTAGCAAGGTCTTTTTTGAAGTTAGCGTAGTCTGAATTAGCTGGGTCGAATGGAATGCTATCTTTACCATTACGCAAAACAACATTTTCTTTTTCTTCAAGTTTTAATAATTTATAAGTTGGCATTTATAACTCCGATGAAAAAGTAAGAGCAAAGTTATCAGTATTACCAATTAACATTGAACCTTGTCCAGATGTTAAACCTGAAGCTACTGTTGTTCCTATTCTATAAACATTTATTCCAGATGTGGCTTGAATTGCTGGAACTGCACTACAAGAAGTTACAGCTCCACCAGCGTGCCTAATGCGATAATTAGCGGCTGTCCCAGTAGTTCCTAATGTTGGCATTGTTCTCATAACAACGGGTGGGTAGTAAGCATAAATACCAGCAGTTGTGCTGTCATTAAAACCAATAAGACCGCCATCATAAACGCTTATAGTATTAAAATACCGCTGACATAAAGCCAACTCAGTACCATACTGTCTGTATTCAAAGCTAGTAGCAGTAGAGCCTTTTTCTAGTTGAACACCTGTGATGTAGAAGGTTGCTCCGTTAGTTGAAAATGGTTGTGTTGCACCAGTAGCGTTATAAGCATTTACAGCACCAGTCCAAGAGCCAGCAGTTCCGCTAAATGTTGAACCAGTAGCTAAACTCCAGCTAATATTTATACCAGTACCATTTGTTGAATTCCAAGTTCCGCTTGTAGCACCAACAATAGTTAAAGTAATTTGTTGCCAAGTGTTTGCGGTTGAGATTGTATAACTAAACGGATAAGTGTAGCTACCATCCGCATTTCCTAAACCACCACCAAAAGTGCCAGTTAATGAACTACGCACCCAAAAAGATAAAGTTACAGGCTGTGCATTAGCAGTTCCCCACGCTAAATCCGCAGAATTAAAACCTTCTACTCTATGTAACAAAGCAATTAAATCACCGCTTGCTGGTGTAAATGCAGAGCTAGAAGTAAGACCTAAATAATTAGTAAATCCTGCTGGTGGTGTAACAGAACCAGCATTTTGTTGCATAGTTCCTTTACTACTTTGAGTTGCAGAAATTTTAAATCTATCAACACCAAAAACACCATTATTGGCAGTAACACTAGCACCAGCGTTTCTTTGGTCAATAACCATCTGTCCATTAATTATTCTATTTTTAAATACAGAACTAGCAGGAGCGAACACACCACCACTAGCGTCAACTATCTTATTTACATTTAGAACTGACATTTTGTAACTCCATGATTAGCGTATGCGCCATGATATTTATTCCTTGCTTCCATAGCTACTAACTGAGCAAGTTCCAAATCTTTAAATCCACCAAAGTCTTTGCGTTGACCATTAGCTTGCACACGCACACGCCATACTTTGTTTTCTTTGCTCCAAGTAACGCCTTTAACACCGCTTGTAGCATCTTTGCGTATTTTAGAATTTTGGGCATTTTGTTCTAATGTAGCTTCACGCAAATTTTCAATTTTATTGTTAGAACGATTGCGGTCAATATGGTCTACAAACTGCGGTAAAAAACCGTTGTGCATCATAAATACAATACGATGGGTAAGGTAATGCTTTCCGTTAATAATGACTTGGTAAGCGTTGTCGTGCTTTCTATAAGTGCCAGCTTTAGAGCCAGCTTTATTACGGCTACGGCTTACCTTGTAATAGATTTCTCCATCACGGTACTCAAACAACTCATTAAGCATTTCTTTACTTAACGGCATCTAATTGCTCCTGAGTAGGCATAGGCAAACTAGGGTGATTCCAAGCACGAATATAGTCACCCTTATTATCACTATCGTTTTGTAGTGTGATTGTGCCTATTGATGGAATAAAATCAGCATCAACTAAAGAAGGGTATAACGCAATAATTTTTTCATATAAATTCATTATGCAGCCCTCACTAATGAACCACTAAAAGATGTAAATAAAATAGTTGCATCACCTAAAAATGTAGTATTTGACCCATTAGAGAATCCATACACTTCTACATAATCTGTTGTTCCGTTAAAATATATAACTTGAGAAAATGAGATTGCAAAATATTCAATAGATAAAGCAAAATTATCCATAGCGGCATAATTAGAGCCGTTTTTATAAATATATAAAATTTTATTATCTGATGAAGTTCCTCTTATCCTAGATTGTGCGTTGATTTGATAATACCCAGCAACATTAGGGGTAAAACGGTAATTTGTTGTGCTATCAAAACAATTAGCTGTATCAAATAATTCTGCATTAAATTGTATTTTACTAATTGTATTAGATGTAAATGATTGATTTGAACTACGGTAAACACTAAACGCTGGCATATTACCGCTAACTTGTACAGTACCAGTAGCAGCAGGTAATGTAACTGTAAAGTTACTAGCAGTTGTTGGCTCATTTAGGGTGACTGAGCCGCCACTTGAAGATTGTAATATTACGCTCATATTGTTCCTTAGAGGATAACCCAGCGACTGTTTGACGGTACAGTAACGGTTACACCAGAAGCGATTGTTAAAGCCCCTACAGAGTGTGCGTTGTTACCTGCAGTGATAGAGTAGCTGGTTGAGATGGTGTTGCTGTGTTCGTACAAACCTTTAGTGGTTTTGTTTGCATCAGTATCTAAAGGAGACCAAGAAGCAGTAGTTCCATCGGTGGTTAAGTATTCTCCTGCGTTACCAGTCTGAGAAGGTAAGGCATCCACATTAGCCCATGATGTAGCTGTACCGTTGGTAGTTAAGAACTTACCTGAGTTACCTGTTTGACTTGGTGTATAACTTGCTGCTAAGGTAGCAGAGTTTGCAGCATTGGTAGCAGAAGTTGCTGCAGCACTAGCTGAGTTACTAGCATTGGTTGCGCTAGTGGCTGCATTACCTGCTTGAGTGGTAGCGATACCAGCCTGAGTAGTAGCAGTAGATGCACTAGCTGCAGCGTTCGTTTCGGATGTAGCTGCATTGCTTGCTGATGTAGATGCTAAACCAGCTTGTGTTGTTGCTATACCTGCTTGAGTGGTTGCTGTTGAAGCTGATGTTGCAGCATTGGTTTCTGAGGTAGCTGCATTAGATGCAGATGTAGATGCTGCACTAGCAGAGTTAGAAGCATTCGTAGCTGAAGTAGATGCTGCACTTGCACTATTGGATGCATTAGTAGCTGATGTAGCTGCAGCAGAGGCAGAGCCAGAAGCAGCACTTGCTGAAGCAACAGCGTTAGTCTCTGCAGTCTCAGCATTGGTTTCTGCAGTTTCAGCGTTAGTCTCTGCTAGTTCTGCAGCAGTCTGTGCTGTCTCAGCAGCAAGCTGTGCAGCCTCTGCAGCAGCCTGTGCAGTCTCAGCATTGGTTTCTGCTGTCTCTGCATTAGTCTCTGCAGTCTGAGCTGCAGTAGCGGAGTTAGCAGAATTGGTAGCTGAGGTAGCTGCAGCGGTGGCTGAGTTCGATGCGTTGGTTGCTGAGGTTGCAGCATTGCTTGCTGAAGTACTTGCAGCACTTGCTGAAGATGATGCAGCACTTGCTGAACCAGAAGCAGCGGTAGCACTTGCAGAAGCAGCGTCAGCATCGGCTTGAACTTCTACAGCTAAGTCACGAATTAGTAAGGCTTCACTAGAGGAGTCTGCTACAGCATCTCCTGCACCACCTGCGCCTCTGTATATGCTCAAAATTAATCTCCTTGACTTGTTTTAATGCACTCTAGGAATACACTAAAACAAACTCCCTAGCCGAAGCTAAGGAGCTTGAGTTTTTACTACTTAGGCGTTTACAGCCAATACGAAACCAGCTTCTGGACGTACAACTTTAACACCGAACAATGTGTCGGCAGTGTAAAGAGTAGCCAAGTAATCTTGCTTGTATTGAGTCTGTGAACGAACACCTAACTGCTCTGCCAATACCATTGTGTCGGTATGGAAAAGCATTGCGGCTTTAACTGCGTCGCCAGCGGTATTATCATCAGCAGTTTCAATCGTAGGCATATTGCTTGATACGAAAATGTCGATACCATACAGATTACCGATTTGACCGTTTTGAACGCCACGTGCATCAACGAAGTCACGGCTGTTGTAACGGTCAATACCCATGATTGCGTTACGCAGTGAAGGAGGAATCGCAAACTTACGACCATCCATTGGTACGTCAGCGTCGTCCATCAACTGGATGAGCTTACGGAAACCAGCATCGGTGAATACGTCAGCAGCAGCTACAGTGTCAACAGCGTAAGCTGTCAAACCTGAAGTACCGTCGATGTAGTACGAATTGCTGTGTACCCAGTCAGCGCCGTCGCTGTTACCAAAAGACTTGCCCAAGGCGATGAGTTCGTCATCAACTTGTTTAGCCAAGGCGTAACCAGCGTCTTCCGTGTAGAAAGAACGGAGCGATGCCAAAGCCTGAACTTCGGTAATGTCCTCGATGAAACGTGAGTACTCGAAGTGCTTGTTTACCAAAACCTGAACTTCTGTCTCGGTGTCAGCTTGAATCGTTACGGCAGTGTTAGCTGCTTTAGCGGTTGCTGTGCCACGAGTTGGCTTAGGAATGTGGAGGGTATCACCTTTCTTACCTTTGAAAGACATCTTGCGAACAAGGTTTGCCAATACGAGGTTTTTCTTGTAAGCAGCGATGACTTCGTCACTCCAAATTTCTGGAATGAATACTGCTGCATTGGTGTTGTTAACGATAGAAGTACTACCGCCGGGGTATGCTACTTTTGCTAATGCCATGATAAGTTTCCTTTAATTGTAAATGCTAAAATTACTTAACTCGCCCTGATGCATATGCGTCCATGATTTCATCGGACATTTGCATATAACGGTCTGGGTCCGTCATCTTCAGTTTAATTAGGTCTGCTCTACGATACACCTTTCGGCTTGATTCGCCAGCACCACCAACATCGACTGTAGCTGCACGCATTGCTTGTTCTTGAGCTTTGCTTTCTACTGCGGCTGATTGGACATTTTGATTCTGTTGTTTGATTTGCTTTAGCTCTTTGTAAGTGCTTAACAATTCATCAGCGGATTCAAAATCAAATTCAGCATCAGCTTTGGCAAACAAGTTTAGTCGAATAGCTGAAGACTTTACCCAATCTTGGAAACCAGCATCGGATGCGATAGTGGCGAAGTCTGGGTGCTTGGTAGACAACTGTTGTGCTGTCTTCATGCGCTTCATTTCGAGTGCTGCTTGTCTTGCTTCAAGTACTGCAGGGTGCTTCTCTACTTGTCTGTTGACCGCACTGGTTGGGTCTGCAAAAAAGTCATCTTCAAGCGATTCTTCAATCGGCTTTGCTTCTCTAGCCTTGCTTTCGAGTTGTTGTTTTAAGAGCTGGTCTGCAAGACTCCGTACTTCGTGAACTTCGTTTGCTTGACGACCGATGAGCTTCTCAGCTTCTTGGTGCATCTTAGCAATCTCAATAGCCGACTTACCACGATACTTCTCTGGTAATTCTTCTACTTGTTCACTGACACCAGCCGCTTCAGCTTGCCCTGCTCCAGTTGAGTCAGGGACTGGGGTTGTAATGTCTTGTACTTCTTCTTGCTCACTGCCATTAAACAGTTCTTCTTCTTGGATAAAGTTTGCTGCCATTTAAAGTCTCCTGTCACCGAATCAAGTGATTTTAGGATTTATAATCTAAGGCTCTTTCGAGGTGTCTTAGGCGTTTTGCTTTGCTTCTTGCTTCTGTTTGTCTTCGTGCCTTTTCGCCCACCTATCGTAAGCAGACACATAGACTGGGTCTGTACCGTCTAAGCTCACCCTTACAGGAGAGATAATCCGTACAGCTTCCTTACCACAGTGACAGTGAATTTGAGTTGTCTCATAATCAACTAAAGCCTCTGTCACATGAGATTCTTCACATTTGAAGTCATACATCCTACGAGCCATCTGCTGAGTCTCCCGACATGAGCTGCTCGTAAGCCTGTTCTGAAGCAGGTTTCAGGTTAATAAGCCACTGAAGCAGGTCCAGTTGCCCTTTCTTAACCATTAAGTCTGATTCATTCTGTATTGAGAGCACGTGGTTCAACGAATTGAACATCGCCTGTGCATCTTCGATTAAATCTTGCCAACCGTCTGTTGCCATCATGGAAAAACGGTTCTCGTAATAGCTTTGTAACTTCTTGTCCATGTTTCTTTGTCCTTAAGGAGAAACTGTTGTTTAAATACAACATTCTTTTCGAAGTGTACCACAACTGGATTAAATTGTCAAGCTATTTCTTTAGTTTTGCTGGCTTTTTTTCATCTGCAACTCAACAATCTTGCCTTTGTTGTCGATGTCTTTCTCTTTAAGCATCAAATCAGCGATACGAGCACGCTTTTCAAACTCTTGGTCTTGGTTTTGACCATCAATGTTGGTTGAAAGTGAGCTAATGACCTTGGCTTTGAGTTCTTCAGGCAGTAATTGGGTCTCAACCACGGTCTTCTGAGCTTCTGCTTGGTCACGCATTGCACGGGCTTGAAGCGATTGTGTCTGCGCCTGAGCCTGTTCCATCTGCATTTGAACAGCCATTTGCTGTTGTTGCTGTTGCTCTGGGTTTGGCTGACTCATTTGCTCTAAGGCTTGCTCCATCTCAGCACGATTCGACAGGCTGGAGTTAGCAATGATACCTTTGAGGATGATTGGCAACACAGGAGTATCAGGTCCAAGAGTCTGTAACAAGCCAATGAGCTGTTGCTGTTCATATTCACGAGCCATGATACCCAGTGTAGCGGTAGGCATGAACTTCATGTCAACAGAAGGATAACGCTCAGGGTCAAACTGCATATAACGGAACGCTGCTTTCTTAATCAGCGGGACCATGAAGTCTTCTTGGAAGTTTGTCAGGGTACGCTTGTACTTCTTGATGATGCCAGAAACAGCCATCGACATACCAGCACCGCTAGAATCACGGGTGGCTTGCGTTACCATGCCTTGGCTGTCTAAAGTACCGGTTGCCATGAGCAGCATACGCTCAAACTCTTTCGAGGTATTGAAGTTCTCAGGACTGGTTTGTCCAAACTTAAACGGCATCATAATCTCAGCAGGATTACCATTGGTAAGAATGGCTTTGCCGGGACGGACTTCAAACTTAGCACCACGAGGTAAACGAGTAGCGTCCATTGCAATCATTGGAGCTGTCGTCAGGGCTAGGCTGTCTAGGTGGCTACGGAGCTGTGCATCAATCGCCTTTTGCATATTGTATGCTTTCTCGACTGTACCACGACCCCAGAAGCGGTTAGGAACGGTATCATCCTGATAGGCGACCACAGGACGGTCTTGCATCATGTATGGGTTGCGTTCTGCCTTGAGCAGGAGACCATCATTGGCAATGACCACAATAGCCTCTACGAGGTCGCTGTAGTTGTCTGCAATGCTTTCCTCGGGGAAGAGGTCAACTACCTCACCATCTTCGTTCTCAAGCTGTTCTATGTACTCTCTAGGGACTAATCCGTAGTACGTTAAGAGCTTAACCTTGTCATCTTGGTATTGGACAACTTCTTGAGTTACTTCTAAGTCGTCGTCGTTGCCAGCAGGTCCAATGTCTACCTTACGATAGATACCCTTTTCCATGCCTTCAACAACCTTGTGAATCGAGACAAACTTCTCAACCGCAACACCCATCGCATCGTCAATAGAGGTAGCGTTAGGGTCAATAAGGAAGTTCTTAGGATTGACTGGGTTTACTTTAACGCAGAAGTATTCCTTTTCTTGCACTCCATACGCAGCTTGCGTACTGCCCGGAATAGGCTGAGTAGCGGGAATAAACTCTTTCTCCGTCTTAACCATAATCTCACCGATGCCAGTACCATAAATCTCTGCCATCAGTTCAATCGAGTCAATCGACTTACGAATCTTATGACGCTCTAAGTCTTCTTTTAACAATGCCTTGATTGCTTCGACATCCATCTTGTTACCGTTGTAGTCCATGATGTCGTCTTTGATGTCAAAGAACTCACCATTACCAAACACGGCTTCCATGATTTCAGCGTGGCGGGTTTCTACCGCTTGCTGCGTCGCAGGGCTGATTAGTCGACTACGCTCAGAGTCACGAGTACGGTCTTCAGAAGCCCAAACACCACGAAATATTCTTTCGTACTCTAACCAGTCTTCTAGGTAGTTCTGGTCACGGTTATCACGCCAGCGGTCACAATGCTGAACAACGAACGCAGTCAGCTCTCTATCAGCATCAGAAGGAGAATCCCACTGTACGCCTTCGTTGTTGTCTTTCATTTCAGCCATTTTGTTCCTTATCAGTAGCCACTAATTACGTCTAAAGTTTCCCACTCATCGCCACCGTCATCGGCATCGAAAGAAGGTCTTACTAACTGGTGGATATACGCTAACGCATCCACTGTATCGTCATGCACGCCTTGCGTTGGGAACATTAAGAGTTCATCAACGAATAAGTCAAAATCACCTTCAGCGTTGAGTACAACCCTGCCGTGTTCAAAGTTACCTTGCAAAGCCCAAGTAACCCTATCCACTTTCTTTTTGTTGCCGTGCGTCAATTCTTCAATGTGAGCGTAGCAGTTCATTCTTCGCATAGCGTTCATGAGTGGAGTCATAATCGCTTGCTTTGCAATCCCACGCTCAATTCCTACTGCAGTGGGTTCATATTCTTTAATGTTGTTTAAGATTTTCAAGGCAGTGTCTTCAGTAGACCATCTTCCTGTTTCAATCTTATCAACGTACCATGTATTATCGTTATCTACTTTAACGCACGCTATTGCTGTTTTATCTAATCGTTTGTTAGTTTGTTTCTTACCAACTTCTTCAAATCCAGCGCAGTCCACCGCAATGTACCATGAACCATTCTGAGGCTCTTCACCGAACTTAATCCTTTCTTCTTTAAATAAACCTGAACCAGCATTGTTAAAGGAAGACAAATACTCTTGGTTAAACGCAAAGGAACTCAGTGTCCGCTTTGCTGCTTCAATCTCTTTTGGGTCAATCGTTTCATTGTCCGCAGTGGTGAAGTGCCACGACTTCCAATCTTCATCGTTGCCTGACTGTCCTAGCTGATACCACTCATAAAAGTGATTACGACCAGAAGGAGTAGAAATAAACATTGCTCTACCTTTTTTATCCGACAGCGCAGCTCGTAATACTCGTTCCCAAATCTCTGCTTTAATAAACGCTACCTCGTCCATTACCAAGTACGACAAGGACACACCACGCAAAGAGTCTTGGTTGTCAGCGCCTCGAATGAGGATTTTCCTGCCATTCACCAAGGTAATCTCTAAGTTGTTAATGTGCGCAGACTTGATTACAGGTCTGCCTAAATCCATTAACAAGTCCCACATAATCGTTCGGGCTTGTCCCAACGTTGGTGCAACGTACATTACGCTAGAACCTTCAGGGCAATTAAGCCCTTCAATCAGTAGGGTTACTGCTGACAGTCTGGACTTACCACAGCGTCGTCCAGCAGCAATGACCTTAAAGCGAGTGTGGTCTTTAAACACTTCTTGTTGCCATCGCAACAGTTGGAAGTTAAGTTCACTCACGGCGCAGCCGCCTCAATGAAGACTTCACTCATCATCAGCCCCACTTCGTGGGACATCTCTAATTACGACATCAGTGACATCGTTCTCAATCACTTCAGATGCTTCGATACTGGGACTATTGATACCAGTAATGTTAATGCTAATCTGCGGTGCTCCGCCAGAACTCTTAGCCTCGAAGCTGGACAGTGGTAATAATCGTTCGCCACAGAACTTGAGCATCGCACCCTGTGCAGGATGACCGTCAGCAAGTGCTGTTTCAATAATCTTTGTAATCACAGTGTCGCCAGCCGTAGCTAACAACCTTGCTTTAAATTCTGCAATCCTTGCTGCATCGCCGGGAGGTCTACCCACTACCCCGGGATTCTTCTTCTTGGCGATAGCCGCCTTCGTGGGACGACCTAACTTGGGTTTACCGTTTACTACTTCTCTACGACGAATCTTCGGTCGCACCTTCTTTTCGACATCTCCACCTTCCGGTAGCGCAGATTCTAATTGTTTTTCTATTTCTGTCATAGAGTCTTTTATCCTTATAGGAAGACATAACTACTAATTTTTAAGAGACACCCTAGATACTATAGAGTGCTGTCGTTAGACTAAGTTGTTCGCTATCAGGGGGTTCGGTTTTTGTTATCCTCACCCCTCGCTACCGTTCTATAACTTGTCGTCCCGTAGGGGGCTTTATAGTACCTTTATTGTGTGCTTTGAACTTGTAAGGTGAGTGTAGCATACTTTCGAGGTTTTGTCAAGAATTATTTATAGAGACCCTACAAG
>Ga0209704_1000022_pt1 | contig 27739 bp, 34 predicted proteins | sample PPLLaktember2015_FD_187258 | JGI IMG/M metagenome (GOLD analysis project Ga0209704, IMG submission 187258) | Freshwater sediment microbial communities from Prairie Pothole Lake near Jamestown, North Dakota, USA - PPLs Lake P7 Core (6) Depth... | ecosystem: Environmental > Aquatic > Freshwater >... | reverse complement strand
TTCCGAGAAACTGTCGATGGCGCAGAGGGATCGTCTCCAGCATGAATGGGCAAGCATCGTGGGGTCTGGTCGAAAGCTGCTGATCCTCGATCCAGGTTGGTATTTCGGGGTGATCGAACGTGGCTGAACGGCACCCGGTGGTGGCGTACTGCCGGGGGGTGCTGGACGGGAGTGTGCCGGCGTCGGGGATGATCCGGCGGGCGGTGCAGCGGCACCTGGACGACCTGGAGCACGGGCGGGAACGGGGATTGCACTTTGACAGGGGTGATGCGGAGTATGTAGCTTCAATTTTCTCGCTGTTCACCCACAGCAAGGGCCAATGGGCGGGTAAGCCTTTCCAGCTTAGTCCGTGGCAGCATTTTGTGATCTGGAATCTGTTCGGCTGGAAGAACGAGGATGGCACCAGACGATTCCGCACCGGCTTCATTTTCGTGCCGCGCAAAAATGGCAAAACGACACTGATCGCCGGCATCGGCTTGTACATGCTGGTGTTCGACCACGAAGCGGGCGCGCAGGTCTACTCTGCCGCTACGAAACGGGAGCAAGCAAAACTCGCACACGATGAAGCTGTCAATATGGTGAACGTTTCACCGGCCTTACGGTCGCTGGTGAAACATTGGCGGAGTTCTGATTCGCTTGTCTTTGAAAAAACAGGATCGAAGTTCTTACCTTTAGGAGCCGATGCTAATACAACGTCAGGTCTCAACGTACATGCTGGCCTTATAGATGAGTTGCATGAGCACAGAACGTCAGAGATGGTCGATGTGCTTAAGGGAGCATGGGGGGCGAGAAAGCAGCCGCTGATCTTGGAGATCTCGACGGCTGGCTATAATCGGAGCACCATCTGCTACGAGCATTATGATTACTCGAGGAAGATACTGCAGGGGACCATTGAGGATGATAGATGGTTCGCATTTGTCTCTGAGTTGGACGAAGGCGATGACTGGCGAGACGAAAAAGTCTGGCCGAAGGTAAATCCGAATTTCGGCGTATCGGTTTTACCTGATGGTTTTCGAGCATTGGTTGAGGAAGCTGCCAAATTACCATCATCGCTGAACGCGTTGTTACGGCAGCAATTCAACATCTGGACTCAGCAGTCAGTGCAGTGGCTAAAACCGGAGCTGTGGGAAGCGAATTTCGGGGGTGAGGTAACGGCTGAGGGGCTGGCGGGGCGGTCAGGATACGGCGGTCTGGATTTGTCGTCAGTAAGCGATTTGACGGCGTGGGTGCTGGCGTTTCCCCGGAAAGATGGCAGCGGGATCATGGATTTGTGGTGTCGCTTCTGGTGCCCGGAGAGCCGGCTGACCGATCCGGGCAACCGCTACGCTGAACAGTACCAGGCATGGGCTCGGGCGGGGTTCCTGACGACGACGCCGGGCAATGCGATCGATTATCCCAGGGTCAAGGCGGATGTACTGCAGGATGCCAGCCAGTTCCAGGTGATGGACATAAACGTTGACAGGCTCTTTCAGGGCTACTCGATGAGCATGGAGTTGCAGGACGAGGGGATGACCGTGCTGGGCATGGGGCAGGGGTTTTACAGCATGGCGGCGCCGATGAAGACGTTCGAGCGGCTGCTGCTGGAGCATAAGCTAAATCATGGCGGGAATCCGATTTTGCGCTGGATGGCTGGGAACGTGGCCGTGCGGCAGGACCCGTCTGGGAATCTCAAGCCAGATAAGGCCGAGAGCCAGGGCAAGATCGACGGGATCGTGGCGACAGTGATGGCGTTGGATCGGTGGGAGCGGAACGAGAACGGGCCGAGCATATACGAAGAAGAAGCCGAGGCAGCGGGAGCGCAGAGCGGATATGAGCGGGAGTAGGGTTTAGCCGTGACTGATCATGTCGTGTTGGGCTGGATTTGTCCCCGCTGCGGGCGGGTGTGGGCGCCGAGCGTGCCGGGCTGTGATTGCAGGCCGGAGCCGACGGTGGCGCCCGTGCAGGCGCCGGCGCTCGCGTGGACGGTGACGCTGATGGCTGGGAGCGGCGATGAAGGTTAACGGCACGGGGCTGGTGGCAATAGCGGGAGTGGGGCTGTTGGCGGCCGGGATGTGGTTGGCGCGGGGGCTGCCGGCGGCGTTGATGACCGTGGGGGCGATCCTGCTGTTGACTGCCCTGGTTGACGTGCTGTTGGATGTGCGAGGGAAGGCATGAGCTTTTTGGCTAGTTTGTTGGCGCCGCTGAAGCCGAAGGCGAATGATCCGCTGGATGAGCGGTATTGGACGAGCTACGGGCCGACGACGGCGGCCGGCGTGGCGGTGAGCGCGGATTCAGCCCTCAAAGTCTCAGCGGTGTATGCCTGCGTGCGGCTGATCAGCACGGGGCTGGCTACCATGCCCTTCATCGTCTACCAGCGGCAGGCCGACGGGGGCCGGACGCGGGCTGAGCAACATCCGCTGAGCGACATCCTGCGCTACCAGCCGAACCGCTGGCAAACGGCCTTCGATTTCATCAGCATGATGACGGGGCACCTGCTGCTGCGCGGCAATTCTTATGCCTATATTCTGCCCGGGCCGCGCGGGGCCGTCGATGAGCTGATCCCGATCCACCCCGACCTGGTGACTGTCGAAAAGGTGAGCACGGGGCTGCGCTACCAGGTGACGCAGGCGGACGGGACCAAGAAGCCCTTCGAGGATTACCAGATCTTCCACTTGCGCGGTCTTTCCCTCGATGGAATCTGCGGGCTGTCGGTGATCAGCTACGCGCGGGAGAGCGTGGGCATGGCGATGGCGGCCGAGAGCTACGGGGCGCGCTATTTCTCCCAGAACGCGGTGCCCTCAGCCGTGCTGGTACATCCGGGCAAGGTGAACCGGGACGGGCGAGAGCGGATTCGCGACGAGTGGCAGGCTGACATGGCTGGGCTGGACAACGCGCACCGGGTAGCGGTGATGGCCGAGGGGATCGAGGTCAAGCCGGTCGGCATGTCGAACGAGGACAGCCAGTTCCTGCAGACGCGCGAGTACCAGGTCGAGGATATCGCCCGCTGGTTCGGCGTGCCGCTGCACATGATCCAGAGCACGTCCAAGACCACCTCGTGGGGCACGGGCATCGAGTCGATGAACCTGGGGTACAAGACCTACACCTTGCTGCCGTGGGCGCGCATGTGGGAGCAGGCGACGCTGCGGGATTTGATCATCGCAACGCGTGCCTACTATGCGGAGTTTCTCTTCGACGCTTTGGAGCGTGGTGACCTGGCCAGCCGCACGGCCTATTACGCGGCGGGGCGCCAGGGGGGCTGGCTGAGCACGAACGAGATCCGGCGGATGGAGAACATGAACCCGATCGAGAATGGGGACGTGTATCTGCAGCCGTTGAACATGGCACCGGCGGGTGAGGATGAGGACGAGGCTAAGGACGAGGCTAAGGACGAGGACCAGGGGGCAGGAGACCGGGAGTCAGGGGACAGGGGACAGAGGGCGGAGCATTACCGGGCGATCCTGGCGGAGGCGGCGGGGCGGGTCGTGCGCAAGGAAATAGCCGCGCTGACGCGGGCGGCCCGGCGGGCGGGGGATGATTTCGAGGCGTTCGAGGGCGAGGTCAATGAGTTCTATGTCACGCACGCGGATTATGTGGCGCAGACGCTGCGGATGCCGATCAGCACGGCGCGCATGTACGTGCAGGCGCAGCGGGCGCAGGCGCTGCGGTTCGGCACGCCGGCGGTGACGCTGGCTGAGGCGACGGCCGTCAACGGGCTGATGGCGCTGGCGATGGAGGGTGAGCATGTATTGGAATGACATCTGGGCGATCCGGCCTGAGACGCTGCAATGGATGGCGCAGACCTGGCGGGCCTATCTGCGCGGGGACGACGGGCACGTGGCCCTCGCGCGGCAGGAGGTGTTGACGACGCAGGCCGGGCAGGTGGCCGTGCTGCCGATCGTGGGGCCGATCTATCCCCGGGGCGGCGGCGGGCTGTTCGAGATGCTGTTCGGCGGCATGGCGTTGGATCGGTTGAGCGCGGCGTTCTCCCAGCGCCTCAACGATCCGGGCGTGGCGGCCATCGTGCTGGATTTCGATAGCCCGGGCGGGTCGGTGGCCGGGGTGCCGGAGTTTGCCGACCTGGTGGCCGGGGCGCGCGGCCGCAAGCCGATCGTGGCGCTGAGCAACACGCTGATGGCGTCGGCGGCCTACTGGATCGGCGCGCAGGCGGATGAGGTGATGGTCTCGCCCTCCTCGCAGACCGGATCGATCGGGATCTACGCCACGCATTTCGACATGAGCCGGGCGCTGGATGCCGAGGGCGTCACGCCGACCCTGATCAGCGCGGGCAAGTACAAGACGGACGGCAACCAGTACCAGCCGCTATCCGAGGAGGCGCGCGCCGACTGGCAGGGCCAGGTGGACGCCTATTACGAGATGTTTGTGGCGGCGGTGGCGCGCGGGCGGGCGCGGTCCGAGGCGACGGTGCGCAACGGGTTCGGCGAGGGCCGGGTGCTGACGGCGCAGGCGGCCGTGGACGCGCACATGGCGGACCGGATCGGCACGCTGAACGACGCTGTTGGGCGGGCGCTGGCGCTGGCGAAGCGCCGGGCCGGCGCGCAGGCCGAGGCGCTGCGCATGGCGACGTTGTGAGAGACGGCCCGACGGCCGTGGAGATAACCGGGCGGATGGCTCCGTCGAGACCGGACGGCCGGAGTGAGTAACCAGTAACGAGTAACGAGTAACGGAGGTAAACGATGAAACCGATGTTGGCGTTGAAACAGAAGCGCCATGACCTCAACACTGAGGCGCAGGGCCTGGTCGAGAAGATCGGCGCGCTGACGGCGACGGCTGAGGACCTGGAGCGGGCGAACCAGATCAAGGCGGAGATCGCCGGCGTGGACGAGCAGATCGCCACGATGGAGGCGCTGTACGCATCCCAAGTGAGCCAGCCGGCGCAGATCAGCGGGATGCGCGATCTGGAGCTGGAGAAACCGCTGAGCCTGGGCGAGATCCTGCAGGGCCTGGCTGCGCAGGCGGGCATCTCCGGGCTGGCCGTGCCGCGGCAGATGCAGGCGGCCTCGGGCATGTCGGTGGGCGTGCCGTCGGATGGCGGGTTCCTGGTAGGGAAGGAGTACACCCTGCGGCTGCTGAACAAGGCACTCGAATCGAGCCAGCTCGCCGGGTTGTGCGATGCGATTCCGGTGGGCGACGGCGCCGACGGGATCGAGGCGCCCTACGTCGACGAGACCAGCCGGGTCAACGGCTCGCGTTGGGGTGGCGTCCGGGTCTACCGGCGCGCGGAGGCGGCCACGGTAACGGCGACCAAGCCGGCGATCGGGCTGTTCGAGCTGCGGCTCGAGGACCTGATGGGCATCGCCTACGCCACTGAGCGTTCGCTGCGCGATGCGCGTTCGCTGGAGAGCATCTTCACCACGGCGTTCGCCAGCGAGTTCGCCTTCAAGATTGACGACGAGCTGATCCGGGGCACGGGCGCCGGGGAGAGCCTGGGCGTGCTCAACTCCGGGGCGCTGGTGACGGTCAACAAGGAAACCGGTCAGGCGGCCAAGAGCATCACGACCCGCAACATCTCGGATATGTGGAGCCGACTGCCGGCCGGGCTGCGCGGCGGCGCGGTGTGGCTGTACAACCAGGACTGCGAAACGCAGCTCGACGAGCTCTCGCTGCCGGCCGGCACCGGGGCGCTCGAACCCCGTTTCGTCGCCTATGGCCCGGACGGCGTGCTGCGCATCAAGGGCAGGCCGGCGCTGGCGATGGAGCAGTGCGAAACTTTGGGCACGGTCGGCGACTTCCTGTTGGTCAACTGGAACGAGGTCGCGCTGATCCAGAAGGACATGGAGTCGGCCCAGAGCATGCACCTGCTCTTCCTGTACAACGAGCGGGCGTTCCGCTGGGTGTACCCGATCATCGCCAAGCCGAAGTGGAAGACCTACCGGACCCCGTACAAGGGGACGAACTACCAGTCGCCGTACGTCGCGCTCCAGACCCGGAGCTAACGGGAGACAGGGGACGGGGGATAGACAGACGGGGCGGGCGGTCCCGCTCTTACGGAGGATGAGATGTTCAACTTTGCGCAACAGATGAAGGTGGTCTGCTTGAACGATACGGCGGCGAACGCGGTGACGTGCGACGTGGTCAGCATGAAAAACCTGATCCGGGGCTGGTTCCTGGTGCATCACACCGGGGCCAACGACACCGACCTAACGCTGAGCCTGTACCAGGCGACCGATGTGGCGGCCGCCACCAACAAGGCGGTGACCACGGCGCTGCCGAACTATCTGGACAGCGACCAGGGCACCACCTCGGACACGCTGGTCAAGCAGACTGACGCCTACTCGCTGGTCATCGACCCGGCGACGCAGAACGGCGTGCTGTGGGTGTTGGAAGTCGACCCGTGCGTGCTGGACCTGGCGAACGGCTACGACTGCGTGTACCTGGACGACAGCGGCGGGCACGGCAGCAACCGATGCGAGATTTTCTTCCTCGGGCTGCCGAATTACCAGGGCGCCAGCCTGCCGACGATCATCACGGACTGAGCGAGCCTGAATCCTGGAGGGGCGGGGGCAACCCTGCCCCCACAAAGGTCAAAGGGGTGAGAGATGGATACTAAACTGTTTGTGCGCCACCAGCCGGGCGGCTTTTTTGCGGTGACAGATCGCGAGAACATTCCGTCGGGGTCGGTGTTCTGGGTGCATGCGGGGACGGGGACGGACGGGGCCGGCTACGGGCGCAACCCCGATGCGCCGTTGGCGACTTTGGACTATGCGGTCGGCCTGTGCACGGCGAACAAGGGCGACGTGATCTACCTGATGCCCGGCCACGCCGAGAACATCGCCAACGGGACGGGCTGCGTGCTCGACGTTGCCGGCGTCAAGGTGGTCGGTTTGGGCTACGGCGCGCTGCGGCCGACGCTGAGCCTGATCACGGCCAACACGGCGACGATCAGTATTACGGCGGCGAACTGCTGGGTGGAAAACGTGCTAGTGGTGAGCAACTACTTGAGCGTGGCTGCGGCCATCACGCTGGCGGCCACGGCGACCGGTACGACGCTGAAAAATGTCGAGTGCCGCAATACCAGCGTGATCCTGGGGGCGTTGATCCAGGTCAGCATCGCGGCGCTCTGCTCGGACGTGACCATCGACGGCTTCCGGTTCAACGAGATCGCGGCGGCCGGCCTGACGGCGCCGGCCACGAACGTGATCCTGTGCGTCGGGGCGGCGGATCGCTTCCGGTTCGTCAACAGCCGGATCTACTGTTTCTGCACGGCGGCGCCGGTGGCGCTGAGCGCGGCGGCCTCGGTGGACATCACGATCGAGAACATCCGGCTGCTGAACAACGAGACCGGGGCCGGCCTGGGCATCGCGGCGCACAACTCGTCCACCGGGTTCGTCGAGGACGTGACGACGGTCAATCTGAGGAACGGCGTCAAGGGTGTAACGGGAACGGGGTTGGCGGTCGGGGCGCGGGTGAACTACTCGAACGCCGTGAACGCCTATGCGGGCCTGTTCTCCTACACGATCGATAGCTAGGAGGTGGCTGATGGCGACTGAACTGACGACGATCAACAACAACCTGGTGGTGCGCGACAGCAACCTTACCTGGCGCTGGTTCGATGCGTTCGGGCCGAACGTGGTGAAGTGGTTCCTCAACCCGGTCAACTCGCCGGTGGTCTCGACGACCACGGCGGCCGGCGCGGATGTCGACGCCTATACGGCCGGCACGATGGTCAGCGCCGACAGCATCAGCGGCGGCGGCCTGAACTTCGTGACATCCGGCACCGAGGATCAGGGTTTGCAGGCCCAGTGGGGCGAGGGCTTCTACTTCGCGCAGCCCTGGCCGGCCTACTTCGGGTGCAAGTTCGCCTGCAACGACATTACGCAGGTGGATTTCCTGCTCGGGCTGGCGATCAACGACGAAGAGGTGATCGGCGGGCTGACGGACGGGATCTACTTCCGCACGGCGGACGCGGCCACGTCGCTCGGGTTCGTGCTGGAAAAAAACAGCGCGGAAGTCGAGACTGCCGTGGCCACGCTGGTCGACGACACCGTGATCACGGCCGAGTGGTACTACGACGGCAGCACGATCTCGGCCTACGTCAACGGTGCGCTGGCGGTGACCTTGGGCGCCACGAACGTCAGTTTTTGCAACGACGAACACCTGGCCGCGCTGATCGCGATCGCGACCGGCGAGGCCAGCGCGCAGACGCTGACCGTCTACTGGGCGCGGGCGATCCAGGTGCAGAGCGGGACGTAGGCGGGGCGTTGCAACGCATTTGATGGTACGGGCCGGGGCTCAGCTCCGGCCCGGATGGAGGGCAGCATGGCGATACTGAAAACCGTGGCGACCGGGGCCGGGGCCATCAACGCGACGCACGTTACGCCGAGCGGGCAGCACTATCAGCTCGTCTCGGTGGCCGTCAACCTGTCAGCCGCGCCGACCACCTCGGAGAACCTGACGATCACGCTCGACAGCGCGGATGGGGCTGAGTTTGACACTACGCTCTACAGCGTCAATCCCAGCACGGCCGGGACCACGGATGTCTTCTGGTGGCCGGATCAGCTCACCTATCTGCATCCCGGGGATGCGATTGACGTGCAGTTTGCGAACACCGACAAGCGGACGTATGGCGTGACCATCACCGTCCGGGGAGGGTGAGCCATGCCAGCGGTATTGAACGGCCTGCAGGGGGAGATCGGCACGCTGACCAACACGGGCGGCACGGCGCAGATCGGGAGCATCCTGGGAGACGTAGCCAACAGTAGCCTGGCGACGCGGCTGGGCATCCTCCAGAATCATCTGGGTCCCAGCTCCAACAACAGCCGCTATCTGGCGGTAACCGCCGATATGACGAGTGCGACCTGGAATGCGGCAACGACCCAGGAAGTGTTTGACGTGACGGGGCTGGTGCGGCTGCGTATGTGGATCACATGTACCGGCAACATCGACAGCGACGCTCACGGCGCGACGCTGTGCTTCGGGCACGCCTCCGATACCGATGCTTTCATCGCGGACACCGACGAAACAGAACTTGACAGTGGCGATCTCTGGTATGACGCCACGCCGACCCTGGGCTGTGACACGTTCGCCAACTGCGTGATGGACTACGTGAGCAACGGCCTTGACATCGGTTACGAGATCAAAACCGAAGCCCTGACGACTGGCTCGCTGGTGTTCCACTGCGTGTGGGAACCGCTGAACGCGACCGGGGCGGTAGTGGCGGGGGCCGGGGGTGCGCTATGACCTGGGCGACGATCAATCAAGACCAACTCGCCAAGATCGACAGCGCGGCCGTGTTGGGCCTCCTGGGCACCAACAACTCGTTGGGCTACCGGGTGCATGAGATCGAGCGTCACTTGCACTGTTACGAAAAATGGTACGGAGTGGCGGCGACGCCCTCCGGCACGCACAAGGCCGACCGCATCGGGCAGGGCATCGTCGCCTTCGAGATCGACGGCGGCAATCTGACCTGGGGGTCCTGGGTGCAAATCCTGGGCAGCGCCGACACGACCGAGAAATTCGATCTCCACAAGGTTTTCGTTACGGACGTGCAAGAGACGACGCCGTACTTTGTCCAACTGGCCTTTGGTGCGGACGCGGACGCCGCAGTGACCGCGGGCACGTTCACTGAATTTGTGTTCCGAGTCAACGCGACCAACTCCGACCGCACGGAGATCCCGATCAACGACAGGCGCCAAACGGCGGGTGTGCTCGGCTGGGCGCGTTGTATGTCGTTGGGCGCGAACACCGCCACGATGAGTTTTTACTTCGGCATGCACACCTACGAGGGCTGAATAGATAATGTTCCTTATGTTGCGACCGGGAACAATCGTGCTGCTGGGCAGTGGGAGGATGGGATAGATGGCAAAACAGATCACGGTCATCGAGGAATTTTGGACGGACAAGATCGTAGCGGCTGGCGTGGCCTCGAAGATTTACTTCCATTTCAAGGCGCTGTTTGACGACGGCACGGCGGAGTGGCATTACTACGGCACGCCCATCCCCGAGGGCCTGACGGCCATCGCGCACAACTACATCCTGATTCCGCCCGATCTGCGCGACCTGCCGAACGAGTCCATGATCCTCTACTCGCTGGCGCTGGAAATCGCGCAGAATCGTATTCTGGCGGGTAGTGCATGACGACCTACTACGTCGGCGTTGGCGGGAATAACGCCAATGCCGGTACTTCGTGGGCTTTGCGCAAACTCACGCTGACCGGCGCGGAGGACATTCCCGTCGCGGCCGGCGATACCGTTTATGTCGGGCCGGGCACGTATCGCGAGGCGCTCACAGTTGACGTGTCTGGCGGTGCGGGCAACCACATCACCTACATAGGTGACTACACCGGGGCGAACACTGATGGCGTCGGCGGCGTCGTACGCATCACGGGCAGCGACAACGACCAATCGGCAACCAGGGCTAATTGCATCGTTGCCAGCGGCAAAAACTACCGCACATTTACCGGGTTTCTGTTCAGCATGACAACTGGGTCGCTGGTGATGCTGACCAGTCCGAACACGTGGACGATCAACAACTGCTACTTTTCTTCGAATACCAACACGTTAGTTGCCACCTGCCTCTATGTTGACGGCTCAGGGCAAGCGGCGGTCACACTGAGCAGTTGCTTTGCGATGGTCGGCAAAGCGTCTCTCTATTTGGTGACTTTCACACATTCGGGGGCGCTGTCAGAAGTCGGTCATCAGATCAACAATTGCATTTTTGTGCATCACGGCTATACAGCTGGTTCGCTCTACATCGAGAAGGTCGGCGGTATTACCGTCAAAAATAGCACGTTGCTTGGCGGGCAATATGGTGTGCTGGTGCTGAATTTAGCTGCCGGACAGACTACTACGGTAACTAACAATATCGTGGCATCGGCGGGGACCGGGCTATATGCCGGTGGGGCGGGCATGATTACGGAGGACTACAACGCAATATCAGGCTGCACGACGGCGCGCACGAATGTTAGCGTGGGCGCGGCTTCTAACGCCTATCCCCCGTTATTGGACACGCGCTGGTTCTTCGAGGCGGTCAACGGCGGGCGCCTGATTTCCCCATTCGATCTGGCCTCCTACTCGCAGCTCGTCAACGTCGCCGGCACGTCACCTACAACGACAGACCTGCGCGGCACAGCCGCCATCGGCGGGCAGCGTGAATGGGGCGCGCTGGAATACGACAGCACGCTGATTTTGCCGGCTGCGGCTGAGGTCACGGTCGCGGGCGGGGGCACGTATCACGAGCCGTCTGTGGGCGAGGTGATCGACACGGCGGTCTACGGGCCAGCCTCCGGCACGGCGGGCACGTTCGCGATTCCGGCGGAAGCTGATGTGAAGGACGGTGTGTTCTACGGTGCGGCAGGCACGGAGTTTGAGGGCGAGTTGGTCGCGGGCGGCGGTGGTGGTGGCGTGCCGGTCATCGGCGGCAACGTGGTAAGGCGGTAGCAGATGGCATCTGAGATTGCATGGCGGCACAGCGGCACGGCGAAGAACGTCTACGTAACGATCCGCAACAGTGCGCGGTTGTACTGGAATAAGGACACCGACGCGCCCGCGCTCGAAGCCCTGGCCATTGCCAACTGGTACAACGCCGCGGCGACGGACGGCAACTACTGGATCGCGCTGACGGAGACGCCGGGAAGCAGTTATTTTTATGTGGGCGATTGGCCCGCGCTGCTGACGGCCGTCGGCTTCTACTGGCTCGACGTGTATGAGCGGGTAGGTGCGACACCGGCGATCTCGGACACCCTGATCGGCGGCATCATCGGTTACTGGAACGGTACGGCGCTGTTGCCCTGGGCCGCGGACACGGAACAAGTCGGCGGCACCGCGCAGACGGCGGGCGACATGCTGGGTGTCTGGACGCCGACGAAGGCGGGCTACTTGACGGGCGCGGTGGCGCTCGAAGCCACGCTCACCGCGATCAAGGGCGCGGGCTGGACGACTGAGACGCTGGTGGCGATCAAGACGGTGTTGGATGCGATTGCAGCGTATGGCGGCGGAACCGGAACGGGGACGTACACGGACACGATCACGGACGGGGTGAATCCGTTGGATGGGGTGCGGGTGCAGCTTTCGACGGATGCCGGCGGGAGCAATCGGGTGTATGAGGCATTCACGGATGCGCTGGGGGTGTTCAGCATGTCCCCCGATCCGGGGACGTATTACCGCTGGATTGACTTGGCCCGGTATACGGGCGCACAAGGTGTGCAGGTGGTGGTGCCATGAGTCCGATTGTTCTAACCCTGATTTCGGGGACCTCGTACGCGACGGTGGCGGATTTCCGGGCGATCATGACGCAGGTGCCGGCCGGGGCGACGGTGGATGCGCTGATCCAGACCTACCTGGATGCGGCGACGGAGAAGATCGACAAGGAGCTCAGTTTCTCCTTCACGCCGTTCGGGGCGGTGGCGACGGACAGGGATTTTCGGCAGAGAACTTCGAGCCAGTATCTGACGCTGCCAGCCTATCAGACCGGGTCGATCACGCATATCTACGAGCTGAGCGGGAAGGGGACGACGGGCGAGAGCACGACGGAAGTGCTGGCCACCGAGTACGACGCCCTCGACGAGGGGGCGGCGAACGGCGAGCGGTTGTACCGGGATGCGGGCTGGCGAGCGGGGTGGTATCGGGCGACGTGCATCTGGGGTTACGGGCCGGCGCCGGATGACATCGTGCAGGTGTGCGTGGAGAAGGCGATCAACCTGTTCATCGGCGGCCAGGGCGGGCAGTTCTCGGACGTGGTCGGGGTCGATGGCGGCGGGGCGGTCGGGTACAACCGGGCGTGGACGAATGATCAGCGGGCGGTGCTGGCGAATACGCGGCTGGCGTATGGCGAGTATGGGTTTGCGTGAAGCGGACACGGGGACGCGGGGACACGGGAATGGCGAAGCGGCAGGCGTTTAGGATTACGGGGCAGGTGCCGGCGTTGGCGGGGGTGCCGCTGCGCATCAAGCGGGAGGCGCTGCCGGAGATCGTGCGGGTGGCGGCGAAGCACACGCAGGATGTGGCGCCGAAGGGGCGGGGCATGGCTTCGCCGCGATCGATCGTGCGGCGGATCAAGGGGGTCGTGGATGTGCCGGGCGAGTGGGGCACGGTGCGGGCGACGGCGCCGCACAGTCATCTGCTGGAGTTCGGGGTGCAATCGCACAGCCTGCGCAAGGGCGCCCGCAAACGCAGTGGGCGGCGTGGTAAACCGAATCCGATGATGATATTCGGTGATCCGAATATCATCCGGCGAGGGGCGACACATCCGGGGTTTGCGGCACGGCCGTTTATGCAGCATGGGTTGGACGCGGCGCAGGATGACATCGAGGGCATCCTGCAGCGGGAGGCGCTGGCAGCGTTTGCGAGCGACATGCGGCGGGTGGAGGACATCATTGGCGACCTTGGCTAACATCCGGGCGGGGCTGAAGACGGCGTTCGAGGGCGTGACGGGGATCGGGCCGGTGCTGATGTATCCGCCGAAGTCGATCCCGGCGAACTACACGCTGTACGTGGTCCGCACGGGGTTCGAGACGGTGCGGGCCGGCCAGGTGCGCGGGGTGCGCTGGGAGTTCACGGCCCGGCTGGTGATCCTGTGGCAGGACGCTGAACAGGGCGAAGTCGATCTGGATACGTTGACGAAGGGGATCATCGCGGCGATCGACGACGATCCGCACCTGGGGAGCACGCTGGTAAGCGGCATGGCGGAGATCACGGGCGGGGACGACGGCTGGTTTCAGCTCGAGAACAGCGTGGCGTGGTATCGGTTCACGGATTTCGCCGTGAGCGTGTTGGATAAGAGCTGACAGGGGACAGGGGTCAGGGGTCAGATAGGAAGGAGGCAGGCATGGGAAGTTTGTACAGCAAGTGGGTGGGTGAGCAGTTGGTGTTCTACGATGGGACGGCCAGCCAGCGGTGGCTGGATGCGCAGGGGCCGGATGTGGCGAAGTTCCTCGAGGAGTTCGTGCGGACGCCCTTCGCCAGTGCGGATACTCTCGCCGGCTGGACAACGACGCTGGTCGAGGATGGCGGCGGCGATACGACGGTGGCGCTCGAGGCCGGGGCGGCCGGCGGGGTGCTGCTGATCACAACCGACGCGGCGGACAACGACGGGGCGAACCTGCAGGCCCAGGGCGAGGCGTTCCTGCTGGCCAGCGGGAAGGAGTGCTACTTCGGGGCGAAGTTCAAGATCTCCGAGGCGACGCAGAGCGATTTCCTGGTCGGGCTGTGCATCACCGACACCGATCTCCTCGGGGCGATGACGGACGGCGTGTACTTCCGCAAGGTCGACGCCGGCACGACCATGAATTTCGTCCTGGAGAAGGACGGCTCGGAGACGGCGACGGCCTACGGTTCGGCAATCGTCGCCGACACGTGGTACACGTTGGAGTTTTACTTCGACGGGACGAACGTGGACTGGTGGGTCAACGGGACGTTGCAGACGCGGCCGGCGACGACGAATCTGCCGGATGATGAGTATCTGACGCCCAGCGTGCAGGTGCTGACGGGGTCGGCGGCGGCGATCACGGGGCGGGTGGACTGGATCAGGGCGATCCAGATCAACGCATAGGCTGAGAGGCTGAGGCTGAGGCTTAGAGTTTAGAGGGAGAGTGGACGATGGCTGAGATTGCGTTTGAGTATCTGCTGGCGGCGCGGGAGGCGGTGAAGGGGACGCCGATCAATCCGCCGACCCGGTATCTCAATATGGCGGGGACGATCACGCCCAGGACGAGCCGGTTCCGGCCGAACGAAAGCCGGGGCACGCTGGCGGAATACTACCGGTCGAAGATCGTCCGCAAGTGGTCCGAGTGGGAGGGCGAGGGCGGGGCGGATGTGTACACGCTGCCGCTGCTCCTGGAGGCGTGCATCAAGGGCGCGGCGACGATCGCCACGCCGGGCGGCGGCACGACCAGTCGGACGCACACCTACAATCCGACGATGACGGCCGATGATCTGCAGAGCCTGACGCTGTACTGGGGTGACCCGAACGTGCAGGCGTGGCAGGCGGATTACTGCATGGTGGATGAGATCACGGTGGCGGCGGACGCGTCGAGCGAAGATGGCGTGACGATGGCGGTCAAGGGGCAGGGACATTTCCCGGCCAAGACGGCCCCGGCGTCAACACCGGTGATGCTGGCGGCCCCGCTGCTGGCGCCGGCCGACATGCAGCTTTGGATCGACACGGCGGTGATCGGCTCGACGGAGATCACGGGTCGGCTGATCTCGGCCGAGTTCACCATCCCGAGCGGGGTGGCCTACAAGTACCTGGCCACCGGGCCTACCGGCACCCAGGAGTTTGCTTCCTACGGTCGCAAAAAGCGCCATGCCGAGCTGAAGGTGACCTTCGAGCTGCCGGACATGACGCAGTACGACCAGTGGGCGGCCGCGACGACGCTGAAGGCCAGGCTGTTGCTGAACGGGTCGATCATCGAGGCGGCGCTGCGCCACTACATCCAGTTCGACATCTACGGGCCGTTCGACACGCTGGAGTGGGGCGAGCTCGAGGGCACGAACCGGACGATCAGCCTGACGATGATGAGCGAGTACGACGCGACGGCCGGGCATGATTTCCAGGTGGTCGTGCAGAATGATCTGACGACTATCTGAGGTTGAGGCTGAGGTTGAGGCTGAGGAGGGACGATGTTTGTAAACGGGCAGCCGGTGGATGTGACGGTCGGGGAGAATACGATCTGCATCCGGCCGAAGATGGATCTGGGGACGAAGAACAGGGCGATGGATGCGCTGGCGGCGATCGGGCGGGAGAACGGGGAGACGGAGATGGCGGTGCATCTGGGGGCGTACCAGGTGGCGCTGATGAAGGAGAATATCGTCTCGTGGCGCGGGCCGGCGTTTACCGGGGTGCCGTGCAACGCGGCGAATATCGCCAAGCTGGATCCCGATGAGCCGCTGGTGGAGCTGGTGTTGGACGAGATCGTCGCCCGCAATCCGCTGATGAAGAAGGGGGAGCAGGGCGCCGAAAAAAAAGACGCTACGAACGCTGGCGAGCCGCCCTTACCGGTAAGCGGGTAAAGCGGGGCCAGTGGGACATCTATGTCACGCTGGCCAGGCGGTTCGGCTGGACGGAGGCGCAGGTGGATGCGACGGACCCCGATCTGATCGAGGAGCTGATGGCATTCGCCCGGGCCGAGGCGGACGATCAGGAATACCAGGCTAAGCAAAGGTCACGGGGCAACGGATAAACGGATCGAGGCAGCGGATAAACGGATGAGGTAGGGCGTGGGCTGGCCTCCTCTTCCCGGGGAAAAGAAGGCCAGGTGTGCTCAGTTGGCGATGGGTTGGGCGGCTCGACGGGCATCAAAGATCATGGCCTGGCGCGTGATGACGTTGTTTTCGGCGGCATCGATGAGGTTCGCCAGATCGCCGAGGACAAGTTCCTGCTCACGTTCGGGCAGGGAGATGAGGCGGACGAGTAGATCGTCGCTGTTGAGGTACGCGCGACGTGGGGCGGAGGTGGTTTTGCTTCCCGGCATTTTGTTCCTCTCCTTGGATATGAAAACGCCTCGGGGCGATGTTCCAGGTTGCCGGGAAGCATTCGCACACCTGCGGCTAGGCCGTGGTTGTGTTCACCTGAAACACCGCCCCGAGGCGGCGAATATGAACGGCCAACAAAAAAACCGCTAGGTGTAGTGCGAGACGCTTCCCGGCTGTTCGCAAGAAGAAGAGTACACCCGTTGGTAGGTTTTGTCAAGAGGGAAAATGGCTAAAAAAGCCGGTCTCCAATTAATCATTTCGTTGGTCGATGAAGCCAGCAGCGGGTTGCAGAAGATCACGGGCAGCATGAAGGGGCTCGCTATGGTCGGCGGCGCGGCGGTCGTGGCCGGCATGGCGGCGGTGGGCAAGGCAGCCTGGGATGCGGGGATGATCTATGACGACGCGATGGATACGATCATCACGAAGACCGGGGCCTCGGGGGACGCGCTGGCCGGGCTGGAAAAAGACTTCAAGGCGGTGTTCTCCACGATCCCGACCGAGGCCGGGCCGGCCTCCGATGTGATCGCCGCGCTGAACAGCAAGCTGGGCATCACCGGCCCGGTGTTGCAGGATACGACTAAGTCGCTGCTGGAGATGTCCCGGATTCTGGGCGGGGATGCGACGAGCAACGCGGCGCAGTTCAGCGAGATCATGGGCAAATGGAGCATCCCGGTCGAGCAGGGGAGCCTGGCGCTGGATAAGCTGTTCGTGGCGAGCCAGAAGACCGGCGTAGGGGTGGATACGCTGATGCAGCAGGTGCTGCGCTTCGGCGCGCCGCTCCAGCAGTTCGGGTTCTCCTTCGACGAGGCGACGGCCATCGTGGCGGAGTTCGAGCGCACCGGCGTGAACACCGAGCAGGCGATGGGCGGGCTGACGAAGGCTCTGGGCGCATTTGCGAAGGCCGGCAAGGATCCCGAACAGGCATTGAACGACCTGGTGAAGCAGATCCGCAGCGCCGGGTCCGAGTCTGAGGCGACGAAGCTGGCGGTTGAGAATTTCGGGGCGAAGGCCGGGCCGGAGCTGGCGGCGGCGATCCGGGAGGGGCGGCTGTCGGTCGATGATTTGACCGCGGCGATGGGCGGGGCCGAGGGCGCGATCATGCGGACGGCCGACGCCACGGCGGACTTCCCGGAGAAATTCCAGGTCCTAAAGAACAAGGTGACGACCTTGCTGATGCCCCTGGGGAGCATCATGGTCTCCGGGTTGACGGCGGCGGTGGATGCGATCGGGCCGGCGGTCGACGGCGCTATCGCATGGATCCAGAAGGTAGGCGGCGAGGGAACGACGTTGGGGACGATGTGGACGGCGTTGCAGACGCTCGCCCAGACGGTATTCCCCAAGGTGCGGGATGTCGTGGTCGGCTCGATGCTGGCCGTCGGTGGGATGATCAACGATTATGTTGTCCCAGCCCTGACCACGTTCGTCAACTGGCTGGCGACGAACCTGCCGCCGGCGATTCAGGCGGCAGCCGATTTCTTCAACAACACGCTGCTGCCGGCGTTCCGGGTCGTCGCGGCGTTTGTTTGGGAAACCGTCATCCCGGCGATCGTGGAGGTTATTACCTGGCTGGCGACGAACCTGCCGCCAGCGATCCAGGCGGCCTCCGATTTCTGGAACAACACCCTACTGCCGGCGCTGCAAGCGGTGGCGGGTTTCATCGGTGAAAATGTGATCCCGGTGATCGAGGAGATCATCAACTGGCTGGCGACGAATTTGCCGCCGGCGATCCAGGCAGCCTCGAATTTCTTCAACACCGTGCTGCTGCCGGCGATCACGGCAATCGCTAACTTCATCACCGAGAAGGTGATCCCGGCGATCGTGGCGATCAATGACTGGCTGGGTACGAAGATCGGGCCGGTGATCGAGATCGCCCGGATGGCCTTTGAGGGTGTGCTGCTGCCGGTGCTGACACTGATCTGGGACATCATCGTGCAGAAGCTGATCCCGATCATCGAGAAGCTCAATACGTGGTTGGGCCAGACGATTATTGCGGCGATCGGAAGGGCGAAACAGGCGTTAGACGAACTGAAACAGAAGTTCGATCCGGTGCTGAACGTGATCAAGGATATTGTGGACTGGATCGGCAACAGACTCCAGCCGGCGATTGATGGGTTCAAAGAGTTCATCGGCAGCATCCACTTCGGCAATCCGTTCGGCGGGTTACTAAATACGATCGGTGACATCATCGGCAAGATCGAGGATGCCATCAACAAGCTCCGGGAGCTGCTGGGCTTGACCGGCGGCAAAGGCGGCGGCGGGGACGGGAAGGCGGCCGGGACGTTCTTTGCCCCTGGCGGGTTGACGCTGGTGGGGGAGCGCGGGCCGGAGCTGGTGGCGCTGCCCAGGGCCAGCCGGGTGTACAGCGCGGGCGAGACGCAGCAGATGATGGGCGGGGGATCTACGTTTTACTTCCAGTTCGCCGCGCCGGCGACGGCCTACGACGAGCGGCGGGTCGAGGCGGCGGTGGAGCGGGCGATGCTGCGCGCCGGTGTGCGGGCGGATATGCGGCAACGGACGCGTTAGGATAATCGCATGCTGCTGCTTTTTTGGGAACCTAACCGAGCGCAAACGACGGCGGTGTTTACGATGCTGACGATTTCAGACGGAACCACGACGGCAGACCTGATGGACGGCACGAACTATGCCCTGGTAGACGGCGGCTGGGGGCCGAGCGTGGCGCCGCTGCGCATGGCGACATTGGGCGGCAGTGGGCCGTATGCTGATGTCGAAGAGCAGATCACGATTGATGTGTTGGGGTCGACGGGAGCGGTCTGTCTGGCAAACCTGGCGAAGTTGTCGCAGTTGCTGGATCAGGCCGAGCGGTGGAGCCGGGGCGAGCCGGTGGCTCCGGTCATCCTCACCTGCCAGCCGCAGGGCAGCGTGCTGCCGGCCGCGCTGCGATGTGTGATCCTCGGGCGGGCGGGGGAGAGTGCGATCAACATGCCGGCCGCGTTCAATGATCTCTTGATGTGCTATGAGGTTCCGAACGTCCAACTCTCGTTTCGGCGGCGCGGGCTGTGGCTGGCGGCGACGGTGGGCGTCGGGCCAGGCGCTGGGGTGGCGAATCCGGGCATTCTGTCCGCAACGTATGCGGATTCGGCCATAACGACAAGCCCGCTTAAGGCGACGCTGACGGTAGGGGAGGTCAGCACAAGCCTGTCGCTGCTCCTGTTGTGGGGCAACGCGGCGGCCCGGCTGCAACTGGTGGAGGCCGAAACGCTGACGGCGACGAACTTCACGAGCGTAGCGGACGCGGCGAACCATGCGAGCAGCACGAACGTGCTGCGCTACACGCCGGTGGCGACGACGTTCGCGGACACGGGCATCGCCACGAGCACGCTGCCGGTGGGCTGCCGGCGGGTGGCGGCGTATGCGCGGGTGCGGAACAACTCGAGCGCGGCCTCTTTCCAGTTGAAGCTGAGCATGGGCGGCTTCGCGGGGGCGGTGGCGATCTACACAGCGGAGGGGCCGATCGTGACGGTGAACCCGTACGTCTCGGCGGCGAAACCGGAGTTTGTCTTCCTGGGGATCCTGTCGCTTCCGCTGTGGCCGGAGCAGATGAAGTTATCGATCAGTGCTTCGACGACGACCGGGCCGCCGACGCTGGATATAGACTATGTGGCATTCGTAGATTTGACCGACGAGATGGGCGGAGTAATCCGCACGTGGGGCGCAGATACGACGCTGAGTTCGCTCATCATAGTCGATCCGCGCGCACTCGCGAGCCCGACCCCGGCGGTGATCGGCCCCATGACGACGATGCTGGCGTATACCGGCGACCCGTTCATCGTACATACGTCAACGGTGTTCGCCTTGGCATGGCTGGTTGACACCGGAACGACGGACTGGTGCTGGTACGCGAGCGGGGCGTTCGTGACGGCCACGCTGATTACGGGCCGCAATTTGGCCTACCTGACACCTCAATAAAATGCCATGTTACAATTAGCGGTTTTCGATGCGCCGAACGGGGTTCTGATCGCCGATCTATCCAGTCTGGCGCGCAACGTGCAGGCGAGCACGAACGCTCACGGATTTACAGCATTGACGGCGAGCGCAGATCTAACTCTGGCACAAGCGTTCGCCCTATATGATCGGCCGGGCCTGCCGCATGTGGTGTTATCGGATGGGGCTAACGTGATCTTCGAAGGCCGCCTCGAGGACGTGGCGATCACGGATCCCGGCGCCAGGCTGACGGCTTTCGGGTATTGGCGGGCGCTGAGCGATGTGCCGTATACGGCGCTGTGGAGCGATACGAGCGTTGCCGCGTGGCGGGCGTTGACGCCGGCGGATCGGACGGGCGCACGCACCGAGAAGTGGACGACGGACACCAATAATCGGCTGTTCATCGCGCCGAACAAGGGCGAAGCCTATACGACCACGACGCCCGGCTGGCTGGGCTATGCGGCGCCGCACCGAGGGGCGCGCAATATCGCCCGGGTGACCTTCGCCTATGACCTGACGGCCAGTTCTGATTTCCGGGGCCGGTTGATTTCTGTCGATACGTCGTTCGCCGGCACGCCGACAACCGAGTGGACGCTGACGGGCAACGGCAGCGCCCAGACCGGGACGGCGACGATCACGATCAGCGGGGCGAACACGCAGTATCTGTACTTCCAGCTCGAGGCGCTCTCCAGCGTGACCTATGCCGGGGAGACCGGCGACTGGTATCTGAAGATCACGAACATCCGGGTGCTGTCCACGACAGCGAGCACGGTGACGGTGGACGCGATTGCGGCGGCGCTGGCCAGCTACGTCAACGGGATCAACAGCACGCAATTGAGCGCCTCGGCTACGCTGATTGCAGCGCCGGGGCTGGACCTGACTGATGAGGTCTATGCGGATGAGTACCCGGCCGACATTCTGACGCGGTTGGTCGGTCTGGGCGATAATCAGACGCCGCCTCGGCAGTGGGAGTGCGGGGTCTGGGAGAATCAGCGGCTGCACTTGCGCGCGCGGGGGGCGGCGGCGCGGGCCTGGTATGTGGACACGGGGTCGCTGGATGTCGAGCGCAGCCTGGCGACGCTGGCAAATGCGGCCTACGGGGTGTATCAGGATACGACGAATCGGATGCAGCGGACAGCGACGACGACAGACGCCGGCAGTATTGCCCGGTTCGCCCTGACCCGGCGGGCGGCGGTGGCAGCGTCGACGACCTCGAGCACGCAGGCCGGGGTGCAGCGGGATGCGTATCTGGCAGACCGCAAGGACCCGCCGACGCGGGCGGACATTCAGATCCCGGCGCTGTACGATGCGGTGGGTGGGCGGTGGCCACTGTGGCTGGCGCGCAGCGGGGACACCATCACGATCCGCAATCTGCCGCCGACGCTGAGCCTGGACGTGGACCGGATTCGGACTTTTCGGATTGCGGAGACGGCGTATAGCTGCGATACGGATGTACTGAGCGTGACACCCGAGCTGCCGCGGCCGTCGCTCGAAGTGCTGCTGGCGCGGCGGGACGCAGGAATCTAACGGAGGACGTATGGCGGACAACGTAGGGATCACGGCGGGGGTCGGGACCAGCATCGCGACGGACGATGTCGGGGGCAATCATTATCAGCGGTTCAAGCTGGACGCGGGCGGGGATGGGGCCAGCGTGCCGGTGGTCGCGGGGCAGCAGGTCATGACCGCTTCGGTGCCGGTCGTCATCGCATCGAATCAGACGCCGGTACAGGTCGACGGCGGGGCGACGACGGTCACGTTGTACGCCAAAACGCTGACCAATGCGAACACGGAATACAGCCAGGCGCTGCCGGCGACGTGCCGGCGCGTGGCGCTCAAATGCCGGACGGCCTATGACATTCGGCTGGCCTTCGTAACCGGCAAGGTCGCCACGCCCACCGATCCCTATCTGACGATCAACACCGGCACGGCCTACGACAGCGGGGCGATCAAGCTGGCGTCAGGCACGGTCTACCTGGCGTCGGCGCAGGCGGGCGTGGTTGTCGAAATTGAGGCGTGGTCATAGCAGGGAGGGGCAGATGCCGTTTATATATAATGGATTTGACCATGACAACGTCGGGATTTACAACGTACTCGACTACGGCGCGACGGGCGACGGCACGACGGATGACACGGCGGCGATTCAGGCGGCCTGGAATGCTGCAATGGCAGCCACCTATGGGGGCGTCGTCTATTTCCCGGCGGGCACGTATGATGTTACCGGGCTGAACTGCACGTCAACAACCTCGCAATTTGCGAAACAAATCGTACTGCGGGGCGCTAATTCGCTCACCAGTCGCATCGTGCTGAACACAACGGGCGTTGGGATTGACACTACGGGCACCGTCAACCTGCGCGTGGAGAATCTTTACATTGTTTCGGGCGACGATGCGCCGACCGTGGGCCTGCTGCTGGCGCGCGGTAGTCGCTTGAACAACGGCAACGCTTCGGGGCACAGTTTTAGCAATATGCATGTGCGCGGCAACTTTACCCAAGCGGCAGTTGCCAGCATCGCCGCGGAAGTCGCATCCTGGCACGATTGTTTCTTTGAGAACGTCAACGCGGCGGGCGGGGTTGCCTTTTTCCTTTCGGCGCAGGCGACCGGCATTAAGCTGAATGGTTCGGCAGCGTATACGTCATTCACGGTGGCGTCTGCTACTGAGACGATTCTAGCATCCTCAAATACGGGCATCGCCTTTTTCGGTTGCCGTTTCTACGGGCAAGGTTCCTACTCGCTGCCGTTATCAATCGAGCAAGGAGCGCAAGCGGCATTCTACGGCTGCTTCTTCACGGTGTTTGGCGATCCCAACTATGCGACATCGCTGGTGTTGATCTCCGCCGAAAACACTACCGACTATTTCACCGGGCCGACACTGTTTAGCGGGTGTCTGTTCGAGGCAGATACACCGACCGTGGGCGTCGAGCTATACGCCTCCACCACCCGCGATAACATCAAAAGCTATCGCGGGCTCCAGATCACGGGCTGCGAATTCAACCTCTACGAAGGGGCAGCGCAGTATTCGCTGACGTTCACCGGCGCGAACACCAAAGAGCGCGTGCTTTACGTAAGTGGCTACTACGGTAACGCGCGTCCTCTCCCGGACACTGATGTTATCCGACTGTCCTATATCACGGGCGGGCAATGGAGTGTCCCGTCCGGCACAATTTTGTTGAACTCCGCCGTTCTGCTCGCGCGCCTGGAGGCGGCAAATTACATCTTCGAGTTGGGGAGTGTTGCTTGTTCTTGGGTGAACGCGGTACGCGCGAATCTCTCAGCAACGGCCAAACCCACCAGTGGAACCTATCATAAAGACGAGATCATCATCAACTCAGACCCCGATGCAAACGAACGCATGGGTTGGGTGTGCGTCGGGACGGGCGGCATGGCGGCGGCAGAGCGCGCTAACTCAACAAACTATGCCGTCGGCACCTGGATCAGCTTTGCATCTTCACCCTACTCGGTCTGGGAAGTCACGGGCACTACGGGCGCGGGCAATACGGCAGGTTCGCCGCCATCGCAAAGCGGCGCCATCGGTGCAACGGTGACGGACGGCGATCTAACCCTAACCAAGCGCGACACGCAGCCGGGTTTTCTCTCGCCGCTAGGCTATGTCGGCCCGGTTAACGCCATCACGGCCGCTCCGACATTTGTCGCCGGCACCGGCACCGCAGTCAATGACGACAGTACCTTTGACGGCTACACACTCGGCGACGCGATTAAAGCCCTGCGAAATATAGGGGCGCTAACATAGTAAACGGCTTGATTGCGGCGGCTTAGGAAATGCAATGACTTGGTATCTGGACACCGGCTTTTACCTGGGGGCAGGTCTGGCGAGATAAGGGGAGTTATATCGAGGTTGAGGCTGAGGTTGAGGCTGAGGTTGAGAGGGGGCGGTCATCGGGTGATGGCCGCCCCTTTGCGTTGGGACGTATCGACATAATCTATTCCGCAGGTAACTTGCGCGGGCGGCCCCCCTTGCGACCGTTGGCGGCGCTGCTGATCGCCTTGCGCTCGGAGGTCATCGATCCAAGCACCGCCGCAGCCCTGGCGGTTTCAGTTTCAACAGGAACAGCCTCGATTCTGAACTGACTGCCATTCCCGACGTTGAACCGATTGGCGGACACGATCTGCCATCTGCCGATAGCGGTTACATCGCTGTTGCTGGTCGTACCGCACCAACCATTCACGCACCGTTCGCCGCTCATGTTTTTGCGAGCTGGCTCGGATTGCCCACGGGTGAACTCGTTGCCCGTGCTGGTGTTGAAAATGACTACGGCGTAGAACTCCAGGCCGGGTTTCACGTCCGAAACAAATTCGCCCCAGGTATCCTCATCACTGGCGAATCGGATGCCCTCAAACTCGCTCATGTCGATTTTTGGGAATGTTTTCACGGGGTTTATCCTGCTGGCCTTTGGCCCGACCAGCGGGGCGGCGATGAGTGAAAGCCTCGGTGTGTTTAGTCGCCCAACTCATCCAGCAAGGCGTCGCGTTCGGTGGGAGTCAATGCAGCCATCTGTGCATTGTATTGGGCGGTCAACTCGATGCGAGGATCATCATTCGTGGTGATCTGTGCGTAGTTCATTGCCGCCTGCGCCCGGTTCAGTTTTTCCAGCGCCAGTTTGGTTTTCAACGTGTTGGTGGTTTCCATGATGTTCTCCTGTTTGGGTGGGTGTTTTGTTACCTGACTATGCTGCTATTGTATATCCTATCGTTAGGTTTGTCAAGTAAGATAGCTTACAAAACCTAACGAGTTTGCAAACTCATCAATCTGTTAAGCAAAAGCCCCCGGTGATAAGCCGGGGGCTTTGCGTTGGGGGAAATTGGAGATCAGGCGATCTGGCAGAGGAACTCGTCCCAGGTGAGACCGAGGGTGACACGGCGTGAATTGAGGCGTTGCCAGGTTTCACGGCGCACGGATAGGCTCTTGGTGCTGCGCGGCCTGCTATGCCCCGTAACGCCCGTTACATGAGGGGTGTAGGGCAGGGCTGGCGAATCGACGACGGTGCAGTTGCCGTTGAGCCGGAGGTTGACGGCGGGCACGTCGGCGCCGATCATGACGACTCGGGTGGCGATCTGCGTCCCGACGGTCGTTCCGACATAGTAGACGGCGGCGTCGGGGTGGGCGGCGGCCGCCACGGCGGCAGCGGGGGTGGGCGGGATGGGCGGGAGGCCGGCCCAGACCCGCAGCTCGTTTTTGCGGTCGAGGTCGAGGGTCTTTTCGCCGCTGGCGTATTTGCCCCACCAGGCATAGGAGACGCCACTGTGCAGCGCCAGTTCGATGTTGCGCAGGCTGCGGCCGTCGGCGAGCCGGTCGTAGATGGCGCGGTATTCGCCGTCGGATAGGTCGGCGGTCGCGGCGAAGGCTGTAACGAGTGTTACGGCGGGTGGGGTGGGGTTGGATGGGATGATGGCGGTAGTGGACATGGGATCACTTCCACGCAGGATGATCAACAGGAAGGACGCCACAGGCTAGGCACGCTTCCTGCACGGCGGCATTCCGGGTGCGCAACGGGATCAGGCGATTGAGCAGCCAGGTCGGCCAGCGATCGACTGCGGCCAGCCCCGATTGGTTCGTCTTCTCGCAATATCGGCCAGAGTAGGCGTTGTAACGTCTGTAAGATTCGCAATCAGGACATGAGACACCTATCTTAATGCTTACTGGCGCGTCGTGAGTGACGTTCACATCGTCATGGATCTCGCTGGTCCGAATGTAGGCGTCCGTCCAGCGTTCGATGACGATCTCGAATTTAGCGTTGGTATGATCACACTTCATGGTCGAGTCTCCTAACCTCTGTAGCCAGCGATCACCATCGCTTTGATGAGCCGCTTGCGGCATGTGTCGATCCGGCGCCAGCCCGCAGCCGGCGGGGGTTCGTACTGCGTCGCCAAATCAGACAGCCCGTATCTTTGCGCCTCGAGAACCATTGTTTGCCAGTCTCTCCAGGCTTCGATGTTGTTGGCGACCGCAGTCAGTTTGATGAGTCCATTCGGTGTCATTGTACTTTTCCTTTCGGTGAGTCCACCGGAACCCACACAACATCATCGTCGGCTTCGGCAAGTGTGAGCCGGGGCGGTGTCTCCTCGCCGCAGTGGAGACAGACGAACCAGAGGCCCTCGATGCCACTCCGCAGCATCATCAGGCCGGCGCAGGCGCCGCAGTGGGCGCGCATCGTAGGTGGCATGATCTACCTCACCGCTATCAATCCCAATAGATGTTGAACCGGATACGCACGCGCACGGCCAGCTCGATGTTGCGCAGGGAGCGGCCGTCGGCGAGCCGGTCGTAGATGGCGCGGTATTCGGCGTCGGATAGGTCGGCGGTCGCGGCAAAGGCTGTAACGAGTGTTACAGCGGGTGGGGCGGGGCTGGATGGGACGATGGCGGTAGTCATGGCATACTCTCGGATTGCTGGAACAAATTACCCTGGGCGACATTCGTAGCGTTCGGCGAGATCCACAGCGACTCGGTCACCGAGACGCCGCGGTCGGTGCGGGTGGACGTCGTAACGCAGGTCCAGCCAGCGTATAGGTCGTCGTAGATGCGTGATGGATAGCCCGAGATGATCGCCATGCCGGCGATCCGCTGCAGGACGGTGGCGAGCTGGGTGTGATCGGCCGGCGTGGTTTCGTGGCGGTAGGCGGTCGTCCGCCACTCGCTGCGAAGCTCTGGCAGATAGGGCGGGTCGAGGTAGAAGAGCGTTGTCGGACTGTCATAGCGGCGGATGCACTCAAGGGCGTCGAGGTTCTCGATGTGGACGCGGCGCAGGCGGGCAGCGACGGCCGGGAGTTGCATCGGGAGGCGTTGCCAGATGGCGGTCGTGCAATTGGCGGAGTTGCTGCGTTGGACGCGGAAACCGGTGTGCCATTGGCCTTGCCCGCCGCCGAACAGTTGCCACGAGGCCGCGCAGGAGCGGCGGGCGTCCTCGATGGGATTGACGGACGGTTCACGGCACGCAACGGCTTCGGCGCGGGCGTAGGGCGTGAGCAGGAGTTGGACCATGAGGTCAGACGGGTGATCGCGCGCCACGCGGAAGAAGTTCACGACTCGGGCGTCCAGATCGTTGTAGATCTCGACTTCGGAGGGTGACTTGCGGAGCAGGACGCCAGCGCCACCCGCGAACGGTTCGCAGTAGGTGCGATGGGCCGGGAAGTGGCTGATGATCCAGGGTGCGAGACGCCATTTCGAGCCGTGGTAGCGCAGGGGTGGGTGTTTGATCATTGACGTTCTCCATTGCGAACAGGCATTGGCGCCCACACCACATCGTCGTCCGCCTCGGCGAGTGTGAGGCGGGGCGGTGTCTCCTCGCCGCAGTGGAGACAGACGAACCAGAGGCCCTCGATGCCACTCCGCAGCATCATCAGGCCGGCGCAGGCGCCGCAGTGGGCGCGCATCG
>Ga0209704_1000020_pt1 | contig 28247 bp, 33 predicted proteins | sample PPLLaktember2015_FD_187258 | JGI IMG/M metagenome (GOLD analysis project Ga0209704, IMG submission 187258) | Freshwater sediment microbial communities from Prairie Pothole Lake near Jamestown, North Dakota, USA - PPLs Lake P7 Core (6) Depth... | ecosystem: Environmental > Aquatic > Freshwater >... | reverse complement strand
TACGGCGATACTCACCAGCACGATAGGGAATTACCGTATCAATAGGTTGGCTAGCAAAACTACCAACTTTAAAGCCAAAGGTCTTGCGGTATTTACCATCAATTAGTACAGGCTCAGCAGCTTCGTAGAAGACATAACCCTTAGTAGCAATCTCTTCACGAAACTCTGCACTCATACGTTGCATAGTCCCAGTATCGCCAAGATAGACAAAACTACCTTCTTTAGGTGTTGTTGGCTTACCAAACAGTTGGTTGCCATTGTCATCAAACTTAAGCCCTGTGTTAAGTTGCACAAACCCTCTGCGGGTCATGCTCTTCACAGCCACATCGTTACGTACTTGCCACATAACATCACGCAATGCACGTACTTTGTAGTAGGCATCACGAGCTTTTAATGACAGACCTTGACCAGCTAGTTCATGTGCTGAGAATACTTTACCTTCTTTATCACCAATGACTAATGCATCGTTTAGTGCAACCATGTCAGCTTTACTAAGCTTCTCAATGGATGGGCGTACAAAGTTGGTTAACAGCTTCTGGTAGCGACTAGATTGGTTAATACCTACGACACGCTGTGAGTATAGTTCGTTAGAGGTGGACAATGCCCAATCACCCATAGCAAACCGTGCTGCGCTATTAATATCATCGTCAGAGTATTTACCAACGATGGAATAGTCTAGTGTACGGTTGATAGGTTGCTCAACTAGCCACCCTGTCTTCAATCCCTTTTCAGCATCTTCAATGGCATTTAGTTCGTCCATCACTTCATCCAACTCTTTTTGTAGAGAGGAGAGTGTTGGTTTAATCTTTTTGCTTTCAGAAGCAATCATTGTCATGTTAGCTCTCACCTCAACAGCTTCAGCTTGAAGTTGTTTAACGTGTGTGTTAAGCATGGCAGCAATGTTTTTGTCCACCTTACCCACATCAGCTACGATACCTAGCTTAGCTAGCCTATCCATAACATCGCTAGCAATGAGCTTAAAACCGTCTACAAGGCGCTTAAATGTCTGTCCTAATATCGTGGTAGGTATCTCATCACTAAAGGCCCATTTAGCAAAGTTCTCAGCAAAGAATTCACTGTAGCTAGATGCCCACTTATGAATCTCAGACTCGTATGCTTTGTATTTACCGTAGTCACCACCAGCCCACTTGTCAATCCAGTTGACAGCAATGTCTTCTGCATTGGTAATAGAACGATATTCTAATAGAGCTTCAGGTGGAAATGCGTCCAAAACGGATTTATTAATGCCATCACCTTTAAAGGCAATGCCCTTAGCACGTAACCACTTATTGAAACTGCTATTAATAATACCAAAATACTTTGTAGCAAACTCTGCTTCAAAGGCGTGCCCATACTCATGGGCAAAGTTTTCCATGTATTGACGTAGTGATAGAGGCTTAGTAGCTGGCCCTCTACGCATTACAATGAAAGACTGACCACTACCGTAGTCGTAATGTACAGCGCCAGCACTACCGTGCTTTTGCTTCATATCAGTAACAATGGAACGTACTGTTGGGTCTTTACTTTTAACCATATCCTCGTAGTCCATAACTACAAGTTTACGATTCTCCATGCCTAGTGCTTTACCTAGCTTGCTAACAAACTCTACAACGAATGCCTTCTTAACACCAGAAGACATAGTGATGTTGCCCACAGTGGTAGTACCGGGGGCAGCTTGTAGGTTAGCAAAATCTTGGCTATAGCTAGCTTGGAATGTAGATGCAGGGCGACTTGTTGGTACTTGACTAGCAACCATAATGTTGCCTACATCATCTACCATGTCTTCGTTAGCTTTAATGTAGTCACGAACAGTTTGTGCATGACCAGCAATGGTGGCATCATCCCAACCTGTTGTGCTTTGTAACCACGCTTTAATTTCTTTATCACTCTTACTAGTAGCAGTTTTGCTCCCAATTTGGTAGGCAGCTTTATCTACATCATCTTCAAAAGACAACATAGATGCTTTATAGCGGGGTTTACTGTCAGTTAAAGCTTTCGGTGCAGGGGCACGTTCCAGTGGTGGAGTCTCTACAGCAGGAGCCTTCTTACCCCGTTTAGGTTTTGATTTGTTTAACTCTTCTAACACCAGTGCTTCTAAGGCTGTCTTACGTAGTTGTAACTCTTTCTTAACACTCTCTTCTACTAAGAACCCTGTGTTAGTAGTGTCAGGTACAACCTTCATGCCAATAGACCCTGTTGGATCAGCAGCTTTAATATAGGATTCAGCAGCTTCTTTTGTTAAGAAGCTAGTTGCAGTGTCTGGTTTATAGAACACTTTACCCGTAATAACTAAACCATTTTCAGATAAAGTAAATGGGTCTACTGAGTGTACGTTAGGATTGTTTGTTTTAGAATAGATGCGCTGTAAGTCTGTGAGTTCAGCAGCAGCTTCTGAAGCACGAACACCTTTAGCCGCAACCACATCTTGTAGTTCGGCAATTAGTTTTTCAATAGGTGCACGAATAGTTTTCTGTAGGTCATCAGCAGCAGTTGTAATTGAATCAGGTAACACCTTAGCAGCGTTAACACTAACTAGTTTGCCTAAGTCAATGGCTGTACTGATACCAGTGAGTTCACCTGCAACTACACCAACAGCTTGTAAACGTTGTTTATTAGCTACCTCTGAAGCAATCTTAGCAGCTTCAGCAGACATAATGGCATTCTTGCCACCAGCAGCAGCTAGTGATCGCTCTACACTACTTAAAGCATTAGCACTCTTAGCTAACTTAACTGATTTAACAACCGCACCTAATCCTGTTAATGCAGCACCCGCAGCACCAATTCTATCTAACCAATCAGATAGACCACCCCATGTTTGTTCTTCACCTGTCGCTACTTCTTGTATTAGTAATGCAGCTTGCCAATCAGTGATAAGCCAGCTATCCTTTAAATCGTTATACAAGCCGCTTAACCATTCACCTTTAGTTTCTTCAGGTTGCGCGTTGAATGCAGCTTGTAAATAACTTTTAGTTTGTGATCTACCTGTAAAAGTACCAATAGAGTCCGAAGGAACACCATACTTTACAGAAACACTATCAATTGCCACTCCTTGTAAAATAGCAGTTGTAGGTAAAAACTCACCAGCAAAACCTAACGCAATTGTTGAAAACTTACTACCATCTTGAATGGCCTTATCTAAAGTTGCAGCAGCACTAATTCGTTTAGACATACGTGCTGTAGACTCGTTAATCTCAGCAGGAGTGTTGTTAAACAGTACAGCAGGGTTACGTACAGCAGTTGTCTCTACAGCTTGTGTTGTAAGTTCTTTTAGTTTAGCTCGTACATCATTAGCGTTATTAATACTAAGTTCACTATACATTTTGTTGCGTGTAGCAATACTGTCTAGTGTTTGTTGAACAATATTTACATTACCTTCAGATGCAGCTTTAACCGCAATGTCACGGTCAATGTCATTCTGTTCAGGAACAGTGGTACGCCAGTTGCTGTCTACAAACTGGTCGAAGTTAACTTTATCTGGGATGTCTGTGTTACCTGTAGCAGCCGCTACAATACCTTTAACTACTGAATAGTTACCAACACTAGTGTCAGGGGCAATTACAGTGTCTTCAGCAGTGTATAAGCTTTGCTCAGGGAGTTCTGCACCGTCATCTTCATATAACATCATTATGAACCTTATTCAATAGGTTTAGTAGGTGTCTTAATACTACCGTATGTACTAGCTACACTACCAATCGTACCAAATATAGTTGCATTAGTAGAGGCACGAACACCTGCTATAGCGGCATTAGTAATGGCTGTATTTTGTTCTGCAATGTCAGACATATAGCTTAAGTTACCAGCTAGCTGCGCACCTACACTAGATGTACCTCCAGCTAATCCACTACCACCCATACCACCTGTTTGTGCAGCTATGTTAGTCATAGAAGCCTGAGCCATACGTGCTTCACGAATTTGTTGTCGAACACTACGCACGTTTTGAATTTCAGCTTTACGTTGTTCTGCACGATATTGTTGTTCAGAAGCTTTACCTGCCTTACGCTGTTCGAGTGCCGATGCGCCTGAAGCTGCACCAACAAACAATAGTGTTGCTGTAACTGGATCACACATTATAGTTCCTTTACCATGATTAAATCGGTATCAGTTTCAATATATTCTTTAAAACCAAGTCGCCTTTGAAATGTTTTTACATTGTCATATTCTTTTTTAATTTGTGTAAACACTTTATCGTAACCCTCTTCTCGCAAAGCCTCTAGTGTAGAAGCCCATTTGTCAGATGTATCTTTATAAGAAGACCTATTAAATGTACGTAACTCACCATGTACATAAGCAATGCCGTCTGTAAAACCTAAGTAAAGTGTGCAAGCACTGTTATCAACAATTTTAAACATTGGTGTTTCCTACAAATGTTCCTGTCCATCCTACAATCTTCATGTATTTACCAGCTTGTGAGGTAAACTTAAACTGCACTGCATTACCTCGTCCACGTAGTTTATTCTTAGAGATAACTAATGGGTAGCCATCATCAAATGTGCTGCCGGGATCAGTAAAGTATGGTCGTAGTTGCCTATATACTTCTACTTCAGCAGCCCACTTACCGGGATAAGTGTTGTCAGTAAAGTCCCAACGACTTTGCATTTTACAGCTACTTTGATTTAGTGGGTTAGTATTGCTGTCAAAAGATGTTTCAGTGCGTTTCATAAACACAGTAAGGTATTGACCAGACATAGCCCTAGCAGGGCCATTACCACCCATGTTATACCCTGTAATAAAGTATGCTTGTTGCTCACTACCTACGTTATTAAACGAATACCAGTCTTTAAACTTAGTGCTACTGTCTCGTGTGTTGTCAAAGTCAGCAAAGGTTACAGAATAGTTGTTACTAGTAACTGGATGTAAAGCTAGTATTTTGTAAGACTTACGTGTACCAGATATGTTAGCTACGTTAGCAACAACTGTATCAGTGCTGGCTAGCACACTATCTACACCAGCAATAACATTATATTCGTTACTAATGGTTGTTGTTTCCTTTGTAACTTCAATGGATACAGGAATAACACCAGTAGTGGTGTCAATAGAAAACCAATACCAACTATTTAAACGGGCATCAAAGGCAAGAACAGTGTCTTTATTGAATCGACCACTACTAGTAGATGTATTAATTGAGTTTGAATATAACCAATAAATAGTTTTATCTGTAGCATTATACGATCCTTCAGCATATAGTTTACCCAAAATTGGAATGTCTTGATAAAAGGTCTTAATGTTTTTTTCACTAATGTTGGTGGCTGTATACTCTACGGAGTTAGTTGCACTAACAACGTAAATACCGCTGGTGCTCCAATAGAGCACAGTGTCTTCTACAGGTACAACACTCTTACCACTAACACAACCTACAGCAGACACACGATCAACTGCGTAGTTAGATGCCTTAAACCCTTGGTCAATTCCTGAAATAAACCATACACCGTTAGTTGCAAACACCATAATGCCTCGGCCTAATGGTTGTAACGATACAATTTCACCGGCTTCAGGAATTTCAATAGTGCCCCCATCATCATCTTCTAAGTCACTAATGACTTCAGATGTAGGGTCATTGGTTTGGTAACAATTACCTGCTTTATCAATGGAGTCTAATACTTGACTAAAGAATACTGTACCTAGTAGGTCAGATGTAGGCATACCCGCATACCATGTCCTCCCTGCAAAGAATGCACACACTTTAGGGCGATATACAATTCTTTTATCGTCATCGTCAGGATAAAAGGGATCAATAATAAAATGCCCTTTAGGGGCAGGGGAGTTACCAAAGTCTTGTTTGTTTAGTACATTACTGTCAAAGTCATCGTTGCTATCTTTACCGTAAATCCAACTCTTAGTGTTAGAAGGGTATTTACCGAGTACTGGATCGCCGGGACTACCACCGTTAGCAACCCTGTAAGCATCAATTTTTGAGTCTGTCCAACCTTGGTTGTATAAGTTGTATTTAACATCAGCAATGTCTACGTTAAAAGATTCCCATTGAGCAGCCGTATATTCTGTATCAATAGGAATTGAAAAAGTAGCAGTGCCTAGTGTCGGGCCTAAATCTAGTGTACCAATTAAAGGAATACCTTTAAAGTCTCTAATTTCTAAGTTTAAAGGTTTAACTGTAAACGTACCCCACACGTTTTCATTACCATCAACAGGTTTGTAGCTTACTAGTAATGGTAGGGTATCTGCACTGGTAATAATGAGTTTACCATAAGTAGGCGCAAAGCTACAAACTCCTGTACCAACTGTGTTGGGATTACCGGGAACTTTGTAGCTAGTTAAGTCAATACTAAATACTGTATTGCGTGATGCACTGACGCTGCCTGAAGCAGCATTATAAAAGTTTAAATACGGCCCTGTCTGAGCTACAATAAAATCCCGATTGCCACTACCAGCTACAGTAGACCACGTACCTGTTGTAAAGGCCCATAAATCTTTACTACTACTACTAATAGCAGCAGGGTATAGATTGTACCCCTCTTCATAATCTAATCCATTACGGCGTTCAATAACACCGTCAACTTGTGGGATTACGTTTACACCTTCTTTGTAACTATTTTCAGGCGTAATAAAATAGCCGCCTTCAGTGACTAGACCACCTACAAACGTAAACGCATCCTGAACTGAGGCTTGTGCTGCCATCTTATTTCCTTAAACTGTAAGTTGCTCTACTTCGATATTACGTAGTTTTGCAATTGCTAAAATGCGTTCTTTACGGGTAAACAAACCTTTAAGTTCGTCTGGTACTTGACCGCGCATTGTATACCTAGCTTGATATAAACCCATAGGAGTACGATCAATGGCTAGCTTATTAACAATACCAGACTCAACCATTTCTTCTTTTCGTTCTTTAGCTGCTAGTTTCTTTTCTTGATGTTTTTCCATCACTTTGTCATACGCAGTTTTATCGACCATAATTTACCCTTGTGTTGTATTTAATTTCACCATTCTCATTTTTCCAACTTTCATTACGCATTGCCATACGTCCTCTAGTTGCTTTACGTTCTTCTCTAGCGTTGCTTTGTTGCTTTAAGTTTACGAATGCTTGACTCTTTGCTTCAGCTAACAATGTAGGAAAGAACTTCTCTGGAATGGCTGGTACAAAATTATCCATGTGTGTCCAGCTAGCTTGCTGAGTACCATATGCACTACTCTTGCTAGCTTGTAGTGTATTGTCAACACTACTATCGTATCCATCAAAGATTAAGAACTGGTCATCATAACTAGTCCAATATTGTGGGTCTTGGTTAAGGACATATCCGTTAGCATTGATAACTCCGGGTTGTGCAACTCGGTTAGTGATAATGTCGTTAAACGTTTGTGGGTCTACCCATTGCACTTCTTTTTTATTATATTTAATCCACTTAACCTTATTCCATGTATCTGGAATCTTCATCTTAGTTGGGTTATTAGTATCACCTACAGCTTGTAGTGGTAGTAGCTGAAATAGAAAAGGCCAGTCACGCTGGCTTAATAATTCAAAGTAAGCTTCCTTAACAAGTTCTGCTACTTGTACAGCTTCTACTGTTTCATCTATGCTACTTACAGGGTCTGAGTCCAGTGCAGAAAGAATGTTCTGCGTCATGTCTAATAAGGACATTTTAGCCATATATTATCCTTATGCGGGATCAATTAAAGATAAACTTAAACCTGCTTCTAACACAGTAATTGCTGTAGATGAGGTTGTACCATCACCACCAACATAAATTGAAACAACATCATTATCTGCTAAATTAGCATATCCAGTAACTGAACAGTTTAAAGTATCTGCACCGTTAGTGTACTTAGCTACAATAACTTTACGGGTAGAAGGCACACCGTTTACAGCATAGTGAAAGTTATACTTAGCTTGTGCAGCAGCAGATGCTGTAGTAAACGATACCCAGAAATTAAGTTGATATTCGCCACCTTCTAGCACTGTGATAGTGCCGTTTGCTGCGGATAAGGTAACGTTAGCATTACCGTTTGCAGTCCACTCACCTGTAGGGTTTAACTTAGCTGTAGCACTTGCTGCGGGAAGTGTTTGTGTTGTAACACCACCTTCAATGTAGAGTTCACCATATGCATGACCAGAAGGAAATACCCACACACCACTACCACTACCATTAGCACGATAGACTTTACCACTAGCAGCAGTGGATACACCTTTAGGCTCGTGTAATTGAGGATCAGTGAGCACTGCGTGTTGAATATTAGCCATCTATTTCTCCAAAAGAAAAGGGAGAATCCCCGCTAGGCAGAGAGTCCCCCTTAAATTACATTAAATGTAGCTAACTACGATAGTTGCAGTGCCAGCAGTGAATGTACCAGCGAAGGCCACATCTAGTGTGTCAGCAGCAGCGTACACTTTACCTAGACCACGGTTAGTAGCAGCATCACCAATTGCATAAGCACCAGCAGCACGGATAGTAGCACCAGCAGTTAGGTTAGCCACAGCACCTTGAGTAGCTGAAATCCAGCCATCAGGATCAGTGCCATCACCAAACTGCACATCAGTACCACCAACCCATGCAGTGCCAACTTTCATTACCACATCTAGCACAACAGCGCCAGCAGGTAGATCAATAACAGCACCAGAAGATAGGTAGGTAATAGCTAGATGAGCCTCTTTAACCGCACCAGCAGTGTCATACACACCTGCAACGTTACGTTCAGGGATGTTAGGGCCGAAGCCTACGACTAGGCCATCGGCGTTAGTCCATGTAGATTGACGAGTCATTTTAAATTCCTTTATATATGAGTTAAAAAACACTAGGAGAAAATCCCCTAGTGTTAGTTAGTTTAGATGGTGGACTTAGAGATGATAGACACTAAGCACTCAGGGCGATAGAGCTTGAGGCCAAAGCGTGCGTTCATCACATACTCGTCACGGCGTAGGTCTTTATTGCGCTCGTATTCAACACGAGGCATTTGACGATAAGCACCAACGAACGGAGTCAAATCACCACCAACAGACATAAAGATGTTAGTCACAGGGGATGCAGGTGTATTAACACTACCACGACCATCAGCGTTAATAGCTGTGTCAGCAGGAGTAGCGAGGAAGTTAGAAACATAAACGTCAAAGCCGAAAATGTTCTTAACGAAACGCATACCAGTAACTTCGTTCACGAAACCACCGTTAACAATACCACCGAATTGTGGGTTGTTAATGAAAGCTTGTCCACCAACCAATTGGTTAAACACATACTCTTGTGATGGATCAATGATTGCTACACGAGTACCACCAGCTTGTGCTTTATCTAGTGCAAACTTAGCCTTAGCAAAGTCATCTAGAGATAGCACAGTGTTAGTGCCACCAGAAGCAATGAAACGATGTGAAGCACCGTTAATTGCGTTGGCGTTGTTAGCAGTTTGAGTGTTAGCTAGAGAGAAAACAGAAGTTTCCAAGTTCTCGTCTAGAGCACGGCGCATCTTGGTAGGGAACATACCAATGAGTTGCTGAGCGTAGTAGCTGTCTTGCTTAGCCTTATCAGTGATATAGGTAGCACTCTCAACATAACGATCAATAGTGAAGTTGAACTCACCAGTGTCCATTGCGTCATACACAACGGGGGTTAGTTCAGCAGTCTCTCGCATTGGTAATTCACCAACGGAAGGGATAGTGAATTGGTTGCCATCAGGGAAACCATTTAGCATACGCACGTAGCGTGTGCCCATGAGTTGTTCTTGTAGAACGTCTTTTAGTTCAGCAGACCAAAGTTCTGCACGAACGAGGTTTTCATTAACCTTTGCGTAATCAACACCAGCCATTTAATTCTCCTTATTGACCAAAATATAAGGTCGGGTTTTTAGAAACAGTTTGTTGTAACTTATATTGAAACTCTTGTGACCAGTAAGTGTTAGGATCATCTTTACGGACTTTAGCAGCCCATTCTTTTGTTCCTTCTACCTTAGTACGATCACCGCCATTTGAAGTTACGGAAGTGGTATTTACTGAGCCGCTATCAAAGTTATTTGTTGGAATGAATGAACCTCCTCCAAACAATGATACAAACTCAGTCGGGTCATTTGCAGCTAGTTCCATAAGGATACGGGCTTTATCAGGAGTTGAAGCTTTCTGCTTAAACATCTGTTCTGCTTTTTCACCAAACTTCTCTTTCATAAGAGCATCAGCTTTAAGCAAATTGCCAGTCTTAGTATCTTGCTGTTTACGGCCCTCTAACGTCTTCTCTACAAGCTGTTGCACAACATCAGGGGTTAAGCCCTGTACAGGAGGTTTGTCTTCCTCTGGTGCACCACTTTGTTTCGACATACGTTCCAAAACCTCATCAATAGTTCTAGCTGAAGTAGCTTGCTCACGTAGTTTACGGTTTTCCTCTTTCAAGGTTTCGATAAACTGGTCAGCATTATTGTAAGCTTTAGCTAACTCATCTGGGGTTTTGTATTTTTGCGTTTCACCTACTAATGCAGTGAAAAGCGATCCATCAGTTGTCGCTGGTGGTTGATTAGCTGGAGGATTGTCGTTCTCGTTGCTAAAAATTGTTGCATTGGTCATGCGTAGTTCTCCTAAAAATTGGTAGCCTTAGAGTAGGCTAATTGAAAAATGTCACCTTTTAACTGTATCTGGTAACATTGAAATGATAAACTCATAAGCTTTAATTTGTCCTAAGTTGTACGCTAGTTTAGCATAGTGATTAGTACAATCAAAGTCATCTTTTTTAATATTACTAATATCTTCTTTTAAATTTAATAGTGTTTTATATAAAGCTTCTAATGTATAACTACTATTATTCCAAGCTTTAATAAACTCTTCATTACTACTATCTTTAGGTTTATTATTTAATAATACTTTATTCATATATATTCCTTATATTACTATATATAGTATATATACTACCACAATTATTGTGGCATGTCAACATCTGGCCCTTCGGGGCTAATTGTTGCTTCTGTCTGAATGTCTTCAGCCACTTGATTCATCAATCGTTGTGTTTCAGCTTGTTCAAAAATCATAGCATTGTCTTGTACAATGCGATAATTCTGCCAACCTAAATTCTCTTCAAGTGCCTTGGCAATAGCCTTACCACTAATGTGTGCAGCAACTGTAGGCATAGCCTGTACAGCAGCCATAGTTTGTGACAATTCTTGTAGGAATTTAGCTTGTTCACCATAGTGACGAGCACCCAAAGGATAGATTTTACCAGAAGCCATTAGGTCATCTTTTGTAACTTCTACAAAGGATTCTGTACCATAATCTTCATCAATAGAACGAATACGTTCAACACCTTCAAAGTTACGTACAGCTTCAGCCAACATACCGTTTAGCAAAGGTTCAAGGATGTTTCGTTCAAACCAACTCACCTTGCTTTGGAAAATACGTCCAGCAGCGTTCTCTAGGCTCTGTACCTCGTACTTTGTCTTCTCTCCGGGGGTACGGATACCCATAGCCTGTTTAGGCGCTCCAGCAAGCTCTTCCATGCGGTTCATAAGCTCGTTAATCTGAAGGTCAGCTTGTAGTGCTGTAGCATCAGGGCGTAGGAATGTTAGGCTACCCTCATCACCAACGAACACAGTGGCTCCGGGTTCGTATTCAAACTCCTCAACTGTGTTACCGCCAACAACCATAACTGGATACGCAATAAGGTCAAATACGTCTGCTTTTAGGTTTTCTAGGTGGTCAATGCGATATTGCATACCAACCAACTGGTCTAGTGGGCCTTGTGCCCATAGGTTGTCTGTACGCAATCTCCAACCACAGTGGTACATAGGTTTGCTACCTGTCCACATAGGATTGGGTTGTTTACGTAAAATCCACTTACGGTCGATAACTGTAATTAACTGGTTGCGTAAAAGCGTCTTCGTGAAGGGATCGTAAATGTCGCCCCAAAACTCTAGCAACTCAACCATGTCACTTTCTAGATATTCATCAGCACTACCAAAGCCATCAATAGCCATGTTCAACTCTTTCTTGAACTCTGGATCATCACGATAGTTTTGACGGAACTGCAAAGCTTTGTCCAATACTTCCTTGCTGTAATTAAGTGCTGGCTTAGTCTCAATGTCAGTCATCAAGTCACCAAGTGACTTAAGCATACGGCGCACTACAGGAGTTTTGTCAAAGGTTTCAGCCAGTGGGTTAAATACAATGTCTGTAGGGTTAATGCGATAAGCTTTAGGGCCAACGTAACGGCTAACAACATTACCTGTAGCATCACTAATGGTATCCCGTACATAGTCATAAGTAGCCACTACATTACCAAAGTCAATGTAGTCGTACACTAGTTGTGAAACAAGAAGTTGAAAGTTAGAAGCTTTTAGCTTCTGTTTCATGTAATTAGTAATGGCATAACGCTTTTTAGTGAGTTCTACATCTTTGTCAGTTGCTTCCCAAAAAAACCAATTCTCAGAAGGAAACAACGCAGCCATGTAGTTGGCATGTAAGTTATCCCTAATCTGAGTTAATTTTGGAGTCACTGTAGAGTTTTTCCAAGGGAGTTTGCTGTTACTAGTTTTACGTGTGTCAGTAGCAAACAAGTAGTTACGCAACTCTTGCTGATCTGATTTCCAGACAGCACGGTTAGTATCCCACTTAACCCACATGTCAGCAATTTTATTTGCTAAACTGTCGTTATCAAAACTTACTTGTACGTTTTCGTTCATAATGTCCTCTTAGTAGGCTACGCCACCAAACTTTGAATTGAATGCAATGATGTTGGATTTCTTACCCCATGACCTGCTAGATACAGGGGACTTACAAATCTCTACACAAGCGGCTAAAGCGTCTTTAACGTCATCATGTTCAGGGTTGTTCATAATGAGTTCTTCTTCTAGAATCTGACAGTTACCACCTTTGTAGTGCCAGATTTGGTTGTTGGTATAACGAGGTTCTAGGATAGAGGCAATGCGTTCTGCTTTGTTCATAGTCCTAGGTGGGTTATATTCATCAATGGTAAAGACAATGTTTTGACTACGCATATAGTCTCTAAACTGGCTTACAATGAGTCGCTGTGCAGCTACCACTTCACAACGCATCTTCTTAAATCGCCACTTCCTAAACACTGACTCAGCCCTATCGTACATCACAGAAATCTTATTGGTTTTAAACCGATCAATATCTAGTACGTAATAGTTGTTATCTTCGTCTACACCCACTACAGCAATAACTGTATAGTCTGAATTGTTAGTGACTGTGTAAGCAAAGTCCATTGCTGCATAAATGTGGAGAAGCTTATCACCAAAGTACCAAGCACCGCTAAAGTTTTCAATCTTATCCCTTTCGTAATAGTTAAACCTATTACGGTCAATTAGTTGTGTTTCAACTGCGTTAGGGTTATTGTAGTATTGGGCATAGAACTGAGTAATGTCCAAATACTTTGCTTTCTTACGGGCTAACTCTCTTTGGTCAAATCCAAATGTTTTACCATCTGTACGGCGCTGCTTCGGCCACAAAAACTCACCATTCGTTTCTACAACACGCTCGAATGTTTCGTAAACTTCTAGCTCAACTTCTTCATCCTTATCTTCATCAAAGTAGGATTCAGTCATTTCCATCATATCTTTGTACAAATCACCGGGATGGTAACGAGTACCTACAGCCCACTCTTTAGCACCTGTAGATTCAATGGATGATAGTTGAGAATAAAATGCCCTTACTTGGTCACGACCTATTTGTGAATAGGCATTGTCAGGAACTACAACGTCATCAAGCACAGCTACAGAGCAATGTAGCCCCGTAACGTTAGCTGTAATACCTGCGGCCTTAATGGTGGCATCACGAATACCCTCTGCTCTACGCTTAGGGTGATCTACGCTAATCTCATCAGCAGCCCAACGTTCACGTTTACCTTCCATATCGTTAACCATTTCAGGCCAGTAGAAACGATAAATGTCAGATAAAAGAATATCTTTAACAGCTTTTAACTGCTTTTCAGCTAAGTTAGCTGTAGCAGATACATACAACACAGTGGCTTCTGGATGCTTTGTAATGTGGTGTGCCACACGATAGGCAATCATTGCACTCTTCTGGTGGTCACGAGGTAGTAACACCAACTGGTTGTCTTTAGCGTCTTGACGTTGCCACCAAGCACATAATTCTTCATGCACTGCACCCAACACACGATGTGGCGCAACTAGTCGAATAAACGTGAGTAAGTCTGCCTCTGCCGCTTGTTTTACTAGTTCTTTTTCAGTCATTACCATTTAACCTTATCTGCCCAATATGCAGCACTCATCTTACCTTTGGCAATGTTTGACGCATGTCGAGCTTTAAAACTTTTTTGTCGTGCAGTGGGTTCTTTATCTCCACTAACACCTTGTTGTCCAAACCGAATAGTTTTAACTTTGTCACCTTCTTTAGCAACAACAACATGGCTTTTAGTTGGATGACTAGGAGTACGCTTAGGTTTATTATACCCAGATACACCAGCATTTTTTAAACGACTATCTTTTTCCATTATTTCATTGCTCCATTCTTTTTACGTGCAAAGCTACGGTTGGAACTTTTACTAGTAACACGTAAATTAGACTTGCCATTACCACCACCTTTACTAAGTGGTTTTTTATGGTCAACATCTTTGCCATCTCCTTTAGATACACGGCCTTCAGCTTCCATTTGACGGCGAGCACCATTGCGTTTAGCTCGGTCTTTCTTTACACTATCTTTGCCATCGTACTTTTCATACTGTTTTTTATAATCACGTTTTCCATTTGTCATAAACGGCATTATCGTTTACCTCCAATTACAATTCCTAAACGAGCCATATCCCCTGCAATACGACTAGGGATAGGGGGTAGTGCCACCTCTTCCTTTTTAGGCCGTCCTAGAGGCTTTTTGACCCCTTCCTCGGCATATCCTTTATCAGCCAACCATTTGGCAGCAGCAGTGCCACCGGGTTGTTTAGCGTGACTCTTAATTTGCTGGATAGCTTCAGACCGTAGTTTAACTTCTAGCTCAGCTTGCCACTTATCTACGTGTGGTTTAATTAAGACATGGTTACGCACTTCTAGCCAGTGCTCCCAATCACCTAACAACAATTGTGCAGGTTGATATTCAGAAGGATCACGGCAATCTAAAAAAACATCTTTCCACTCTTGTAGGGTATAGAGTGGTTTAAACTTTACATCTGGACGAGCAAACTCTTTGAAGAGTTGTAATATTACTCGCTTACCACTTCCGTCAAGAAACTTGGTTCGGTCAACCATTCTATACTCCTAATCATGTGTTTAGGTATTTGATTACGCCTAGCCACTTCACCATTACTAGTAACTGCTTGCGTAAGAATAATACCTTCAGGGCCATCATAAATAACCCAACCTACTTGCTTACATAACACTGGTACATAACTAAATTCTTCTTCGTGTACAGCCCAAGCTGTAACGTCAAGTTCTGAAGCATCTTCCCAAACTATGTAAGCTAGTTTCATTTTTTAGCTTTGTTCTTAGCTGTACGCTCACCACGTTTAGGTAAGCTTTTACCTGCTTTAGACATAGCAATTGCCACTGCTTGTTTCTGTGGCTTGCCACTATCCATTTCTTTTTTAATGTTTTTAGAAATAGTTGACTTGCTTTTACCTTCTTTCATTGGCATATAATTCCTTAAATGAGTTCATAGTGAGGGCCATCAAAAAAACTCTTAAAATCTCCACCCCAACGGATAGACACTTGAAGTTCTTTTGCTGCTTGTTTAAATGCTTTCGAGATTGTGACATAATGTTCTTTGTCCCAACTCACTTTATTGTCTACATACGCTACAACATCTACTGCTCTACCAATAAGATGTTTACTCTTCATTGTCTGTGACTTACCTTCGTTAAACAACACACGTTGACGGTCAAGGGTACGAATACCTTCTGTAACACCAAAGTCAACTTCAGTGAGTTCAATTGCACGTTTAACTACTGCAACTAAATCACTATCTACACCATTTAAACGGTCTAACGAACGTTGAGATAGTTTAAATGTCATCGTTTAAATCCCGCAATTATTCGACTTCCGAATAAAAAGCCAAAAGCAATGTTAGCTGCTTCTAATGCTAAAGATTGTATAGTTATGTCCACTGGAATGTATAGTGTAGATACACCAACACCTATTACTAGTAACGAACCTAAGTAACGTGCTGAAGCTCGTAAGTCCACAACCCACTGACTAGGTTGACCAATGGGAGTGTCCAGTTTTGCAACAGCTTCTAGCCGCCGCACTTCTGCTTCATCTAGTTTAATCTGGTCGTCTACAGTTACTGCTTTAACACCACCTGTCCATTTACCAATGGCTTGTTTAATACCTTCTACACCAATAGGAACTAACGCACCTACAATTGTTTCTAGTAACATATTACACCTTGTGGTTTGACCAAACTGTTGCTAATGCAGCTAGTAAGCCGCTAATAAACAACAAAGGTTTAGCTATCTTAGAAAGCCAATCCAAAACAATGAACGCCCCTTGCGCTGCATGAAAAGCATCTACTACGTCTTTAGTGTCTTGTGCAACCTTATCAACTTTGCTTTCTACAGCAATAAGGCGCTCATATATTTCGTTATGGCTTACCTCAGACATAATTACACGCCTAAGTTACCAGCAGCAATAAATGTGTTAGCTACAGGTGTAACTAAACTAATAACAGCATATTGTCCCATAGTAGATAGTAGGCCAGAGTAAGATACTAAAGTAGTACTAGAACCCTGTGCAACTGTAACTTTACCTGCACCACCTTGAATAATTGTGCAGTTAAAACCAGCACCTAAACCCGCAGCAGTGGTGATTGTTACAGGACTACCGCTAGTGCAATAAATAATTGTTCCACCATCAGCAGCAGACAAAGTTCTAGTAGTACCTGCTTCAGTTACAATGGTAGGTGTAAAAGAAGCACCCCCTGCTAGCATTGCTAAAAAGAATGCGTACTTTAAATCATTAATAGCAGCAGGAGGAGTTGCAATGTACAACTCGTAAAATTGTTTTTCTAAATCAGTAATTGTAGCCATAATATACCTTTAGCAAATTAATTGGGAAATTTAAGGTGAATGTCAAGTGTGTAATCACGCATCTGCGGTCAATCTGGTGATGTTGGTTCCGTTGGACGCAACGATTGCGGTTTTTCCAGTAGCAATACTGACGCCAGTACCAGCAGATGTTTTTACTGTTACCGTGTACAGCGAAGCGTTCACAATCGTAACTGGCGTAATAATTGCTGTTGGCATAATTACGTTTCGGTTTGTAGTTAACGCGCCCGTGTTTATCCGAATTATTTTTGACGAGTACTGGTACACGCTTAACGTGACATCGGCGTCAGTAGCCGGTGTTACGGAAACGTAATCATTGCTACCAATGGCAGACAACAACGCAGTCCGCAAATCAGAGCACAAATTATTTGCAGAAGTTCCAGCAACACTTACTTCATCAATGATGTTGCCGCCAGTACCTTTGATGATGTTTGGTCGGATGAACAAATTATTTTGCACATCGGTTGCGGTAGCAACCAACCGAACAGCAGAAAAGTTGCCGGGACTTGACGAGTTGTCAAACACATCATCGGTGAAAATGTTGTCCGTAATCGGAAGTGCTGTAACGCCTTCGATTGACGCAGCGTATCGCCCACTCGCCGCAACAGTAGATACGTTTTTCCACGTATTCATGTTGAAATTGTTGTTTGTTGCGCCACGCAATAAAAGTGCTTGAGCCACTGTTGCGTCAGAACCATTTATTTCAACATAGTTATCTCGAATTGTGCATCGGGAAATGTTGACCAAAGAAACGTGGCGGGTGGCGGGAGTAATTGTTCTATTTCCTTCCCACACAACATTTGTCATTGGTCTATCGCTAGACGTAAACGGTGATGTAAGAGGGCCAGCATTGGTAAAAGTATTGAACGAAATGTCCCCGTCAACCCATCCCGTGTTTTCAATACCGATGTCCAAATATCCATCTACTGTGTTGTGCGAAATTTCAAACCCCTCGCCGTAACCATCAAGGGAAATCAAAAATCCATAGCTTCCGGATAAGCCCATGTCAGTTCCACGGTTGTATGAAAACACCGTGTCCGTAAACATTCCATAGTTTCCGGTTTGTGTGCTGCGGTTCATTAGTGTGCAGCCAATACGTCCAACATCCTTGAAATCACAATCAATGATTCGAAGGCCGGAACAGGTGTATGTATCGGTTGATAGGGTGTTGATATAGAAAGTCAAGCCGGTTGTATTGGCATCTGGCGAGGAAAACCTACATCTGTTAAAAGTCACATTTTTAGCGTTTGCTTGCCTGATGTAAACAACGCTGAACGATTGGTCTTCTACCGCATTGACATAGTTAGTTTGGAATGCAATGTCTTCAAAAACCACGCTGTCCAAATCAAGCAGTCTCAAAACAGCGTAACCAAAAGCGCCAACAATAGTTGTTTGACCGGGGACGCCGACAAACTTGCAATTTGTTAGCGCAGTGGTAATCAAAGAAGTTGTGCGATATGTGCCTGCCGGAAGAAAACAAATCTTTCCGGTAGAGGCCGCAAAAAATGCTGTAAGCGCAGAAGTGTCATCTGCTACACCGTCACCAACCGCACCAAAATCTTTAAGATTGATTGGCGCGTCGGCCAACATTGAAAATGTTACTTTTGTCAGGCTCATTTTGTGTCCTTATGATGTAAATGCTTGCAGTTCTGCATTGGTCAACCGTTGAGGCCAATAATAGAATGAACGAAGATATATTGATCTTTGAGCAGCGCCATTGAAAGAAGCCCCCAAATAGAGGCGATCCAGTGTTGGAATGGTTGCTGAAGTATCGGTGACCACTGAAGCAGCGTTAACGGTGAACCCAATGTTATTTGCAGCATAGCCTATGGCTGCTTGGTATATTGAACCAACTGCCGGTGTGTAGGCTTTTGTGAGGTACGCCTGCGTGAAGTTGCTTGTGACTACCGCACAATCACCACCAGACACAAGTTCCCGGTGATATATTTGATTATTCACAGTGTTGTCGCTGACAGTGTACGCAAATGTCGTACCCACTTGAGTAAGCATGACATCGGAAAGCAAAGTGCCTTGCGTCTGGTTATACCAACTACTGAAGTTCGTCCCCGTCATTGAGGCAACATCAGCATTGCGGGTCAGGGCTGTGGTGGTTGTGGGGATGTAGCTGGTGGCAAATGCTCCGGCTTCGAGTTGAGCGCCCCAAACATAGATACCACTTGTGCCATCACCAGCAAAAACGATATCGCCATTTTGCTGTGCCGGGTAAAGATGGAATCGGTTTGTTGCTGACCCCATCGTAAAAATAACCGTGCAACGATACCAGCCGTTTCCAACAGGAGTGATGGAGGCTGTTAAACCAGCACCAACAGTACCGATGGTTCCTGCGGTTAAATTAAAATAAGCAAAAGGGGCTGTCCCAGAACTTGGCCGCATAGCAAGCCACGAATATCCAGCAGCTTTTGCGTAGACCGTGTGTGCATACGCAACACCTGAAGAAACGATAATGTCTTGATAGGTGGCATGGCCTGTCGATACCATGTTAGGCACTAATATATCACCAGTCAATGTACCGTCAGGGGCGGTTGTTGCATTCGCAGTGACAGTTGTTACCAAACTTACCCAAGAAGCGTTTTCAAACTGTTCCGATCGCAAAACCAAGTTTGTCCGTTGTTCCTCAATGAGCAAACCCATCGGAGCCAACGTCACAGGGTTGTAGTCAAACCTTGGTGCGTTAATGGCGGCAGTCGAAAGCACCCCAGAAGCGTTGTAAAACGTGGCGGTGCTTGCGCGGGTAAACGTAACCCGAGGATCAAGGCTACCTGTGGTGAAATCCAACGCAAGTCTTGGAAGCACCCTTTCAGTTGCAGTCAGCGCAAACGATGGCGTAATCATCTACTTCTCCAGTTTATGCTGTTATTAATTAGCATATTTTAATTATATTGTATTTACAAATTACCTTGACTTACCCACGTTCCGGGAGTTCCCGATACGGTGCATGTCCATGCTTTAGGGGAGCCTACGGCTGGCAAACGATTGAACACTGTACTGCCTTGTGTCCAATCGCCGGTTGACGGGGCAACAGCGCCGCCATAGTTCCAAGAGTTGTTGTTGAAATCGATCAATGTGTTGACGATCAATCGGCCTGTCACTGGCAAACTTGATGTGGCAACAATGTTCCCGCCAATCCGCACGTTGGCGATTGTAGATACACCCGAGACAGCAAAATTGATGCCCGTGCCTGCAATGTTGGCAATGTAAATTGAATTGTTAAGAATGCCAACAATTGAACTGCTTCCAGCAGAAAGAAAATTAAGCCCGATGCCTGTACTTTTTGGTGAAATTACATTGTCTTGAATAGTCAGCGTGTTGCCGTACGCCTGAATACCAGTGCCCAAGTTTGTAACATCGGAAAGAGTAATCTTATTTCCAGAAATATCCCCATTTGAAGACGAGCTGCACGCCTTGTAAACACCAATGCGCCAGTCGCCAGTAATGATGTTGTTCTGAATCGAGATGTTCTTGTGAATTGTCGAGCCGGTGATGTTGACGATGTAAATAGCCTCACACCGTGTTGTTGCCGCTACGCCGGTTTTGTTGACGATCACATTCCCCGTGATGGAGATTGTGTCCATTGTGGAGCTTGATGGAAGCCCCGCATCAACAACACTGATGCCGCTTAACAACGTGTCTGAGTTTATGGACTCCAAATGGTTGTTCATGATCGACAAACGACTGCCGCCGCCTATAGCAATATGAACCTTTGCTGCATTTCGTGAGATATTTCCCACAACGCTGATGTTTGATCCAGTCGTTTCGTAGGAATAACCAGACCCGTTCCCGACAGCGGTAGTGTTCTCAGCCACGTTACCTGTGACAACCATGTTTACAGGAACATCGACACCGCCGCTGCCAGCGGTCAGTGAGTACGCCATAGATTCACAACCACTCACGACGTTATTTGAGACTACGTTGTTTTCAACTCTGTAGCCTGAAATAGCAAAGTAAGTGATGCCAAGACCAGACGCGATGTTCGCTATGTCGTTTGCAACGGTTTTTACAATGTTTTCAGAAACAATGGTGTTGCTACAAATCTTTGCTGACGCCGTGATCCCGATGCCTGCCCCAACACAATTTTCAAGGTTGTTGCCAATGATGGACACATCGCTCATGTCGGTGCATTGGATGCACGTTGAACTCATGTCGTAGATGCGGTTATTTTCCACTCTGACATTTTTACTATCGCTAGAGGAATTGCCAGCAATTGCAATGCCGCGACCTTTGCAATCATGCACAGTACAGCCCAACACTGCAATGTTTGAAACCGTTCCACCAGTCGAGATTACAGGGGAACGAGCGTAGATGTTGCCCGATGCGGTTACGTTGGCACCGTTCCCGTCGAATACCATGCCCTCGATGTGAACATTGGATACACTGGTTCCGCTAAACATTGTGAACAAAGCACCTGCGCCATGAATCACGCCGCCATTCGCTGTTTCAACAATGCTCAAGTTTGACGGGATTGTCACAGTGGATGTAATTTTGCACATTAGGCCGTTAAAGGACAGGCTTTTGTTTTGAGATGCTGCTGCGTTGATTGCGTTCTGAATCGCTGCCGTGTCATCCGCTGTCCCGTTACCCACAGCGCCAAAGTCTTTGACGCTAACGGTTTCGCGGAGTTTGGTTTCAACTGTTGTTGTAACTGCACCACTCCCTGCGGGAGTGTAGGTAACATTACTAGCATCTGTAGTTCCGGGCAAGTCTGTTAAGCTGAGAACAACAAAATCAACCACTGCACCAATGTGTACACCGGCATCAAATGTAATGCGTGTGCTGTTGTTTTCTGTATACGTAGTGGGATTTTGATATACACCATCTACATAAACACTCAAATTATTAGTAAGAGGGGCGTAGCTAACAGTTGAAAGGTTAAACACTGTCTGCCCACTTGTAGCTGTCTGGGTTTCTTTAACTTGACCAGTGTAGTTAATGGAACCGGGTGACACTGGCTGACCATTGACACGTAAACTAGCTACAGAAAGGTTTGCAACGTTGATGATGTCGTTGCTATCCATGTCCAAGTCGGACTCCATGTTGTTCGGGCCTGTGCCATCCCGACTTAGGGTGTTTTCAAATGCCGTTTCAACGAGGTCTGAATTGTCATTCAGCGCATCAATTGATCCGTATCGACTCCCTATTGCATTTAATGTAAGTTTTGCCATTAATAGTCCTAATAAAATTATTAGTAGTGTACCCATAAACGAGTATTTGTTAGTTAATGGTATGCTTAGATAGTGTTTAAATAAAAATGTCACTTAATTGAGGTGTTTGTATAAACCGTTTTAAACGAGCTACAGCGCGTTTTGCGGTCGTCAGGCCACTACCCCCTTACCTATCCCCTAAAAAGAGCTTTAATAGGGCTTAAATGTCGTCTACGACTCCTTAAACACGATAGTGGTGGGTGGGTGGGAATCTTTTATTCAAAATAATTACAACTAATTATCTGATAGCAATAATTTTATGAGATAATTTTAAGTGGTGGTGCAATATAAAACCAACCCCCCTACCCCCCTTAGTCGAGTTGCCACAGAATTGAGAAGGAATAATAAAGTATTAATAGCATATAATATATTATTACTATAGTATTATATATATTATATTATTATAGTTATATATATATAGTTAATATATTATATATATACTAGTAATATATATATATATAAGTAGTAGCTTATATAGTTAGTATATTAAGTATTAACAATACAGTTATTATATATACCCCCATATTATAGTATATTAATAGTCATTATACTATACATTATCTATATATATCAAGTATTTATATAATGTTATCAATTATTATCTATTATATTATATAATATTATACCTATATTGAATAGATAATAGTTGAGGCATACATAGTATGCTACGTACTACACTACTCAGTGCCTATATATAGGGGCGTTTTCAGCCCTAGGTAGGGTACGTATTAAGTATTCATTTTGGTTGTAAGGTTGGTGTAAGGATTGGCAGTTACATTAGAGGCCTGTTAGGTGATTGAGACAAATCGGCATGGTTAGATGTGGTAAGGATACGGACGGGCAATGAGCTTTAAACGTATCTGGCAAGAGGCACAATGTGCAGGGCGCCTAATGCATCTAATTAGGGGAAGCTAACAAGCTTGACCGTATCACCTAACATCCTGTAAGTTTCATGTAAGGTTAGTGTGTATAATGAAGGCTCAGCAGGGAATACGTACCCCTAATAAAACGTATAGGTAAGCTTTGACTATGGCAACGCAATGTCCATACGAGTACCTTAGGCGCAAGATACTGGAAGGTATCAGGTAGAACCGCTGACAACGGGATATGCTACCAAGAAAACTACTAGGTTTTCTACAGTGTATTACTAGTAATGCATTGTAATCAAGCCTAGTAAATCAATTCAAATTGTAAAGGAATACAAAATGTCATACGAAAATAATCTGCGTGTTGCACTGCAAGAAGCAAAAGCCGGTAAGGATATGAGCCGTGAGGCTGGCGCTGGAGTGTGGGCTAATTATGTCCGGTCAACATGCTATCCAGTGCAGCCCTCTAATGTGGAAGAGTTAGACAAGGCACACAAGAATCTGGTAGAAACCTTGGAAGGTATGAAAGAATTGTCCAAGGAAGAAAAGAATAGTCTGCGTTCAGCAAAATCTGTTATCGGTAAGGCTGTTACTAATAACGTAGATGTGTGGAAGCGAGATGATAGTGGATGCATAGAGACTGAAGAAGGCTATCCAATGCCTAAGGGTAAGAGTGAGTTGCAAGAGAGTAAGAGTGACTTCGAACGTATGGTTGCATACATCGATGCAGCCCAAAAGAAATATGATAGCGAGACACGGGAAGCATTCAATCAAGAAGAGCTGCAAGAGTTGTGGTCTAAGCTTGCCTTGTTAGCTGATGCAGTGTATCAAGCTAAGCAAGCACAATAATGTGGGAGTCAGGGGAGAAATCCCCTGGCTTGTTACTAGTAACATTCAAGGATTAACATGTACAAAATCAACATCAACTTTGCAGATGGTGCACATACAATTACACACACTAACATGGTAACTGCGTTACATGCATATGCAAAGTGTATTGAAGAAGTATATGGATTCGATGACACAGTATTCAGTATTACATATAGTGATATTGATGGGGTTAAACTTGTATTCAAGCCGGAGTAATCAACATGCGTAAAATTGAAAAAGCAATGTGTCTAGCTATCGGTCAACGTAAGAGTTGGAGAGAGGCTAACACTGAGGTTATCTATCAGCCTGAACTTAGTACACCTGAGAGGGCATGTATTGAGTATGCTCGGGTATACTTACACGGAAATCATATTGGAACATTCGTGTATTCCTTGAATCGTTTTGATGTGAACATGGCAACACTAACCCAATGGCCTACACGCACCACAAAATCACGACTGCGTGCATTAGGGGCAAAGGTATGATGCGGGACATAGTCGATTCATTACTAGTATCAATTGTGTTACTAGTATCAATTGCAGGTTTCTTTGACATTCTTTGGAAGTAAATAACATGACAACATACAATTTTCACACTGATCCGGGACATGGCTGGCTTGAGGTAGGCCGTGAAGAACTGGCAATGCTACACATTGATGACGCTATCAGCGCCTACAGTTATCAGGCAGGGGATAAGGTATACCTTGAAGAAGACTGTGATGCTGCACTATTCGTTGATGCCCTAGAAAACATCGGTGTTAAGTTTACATTCAACACTGTTACTAGTAACGGTGATTCACCAATACGTATGCTTAAGAGGTACACTAAATGAGCGAAGGTCTGTCATCACCACGCCTTGTCGAATTGCGAACCATTGATGAGTTACGTGAGTTTGAAAAAGCATTGCGTAATAGGTTGTTAGCTAACAACTTTAAGATGGATAGCAGCGTAGAAAACTGGCTAGACTCAGAGTTTAATCGCATATATGTAACGTATGCATACCCAGATGTAACCAAGGTGAACTAATGAATCACATCCCTGTAAAACGTGTAACATGGCCGTTCCCTGTACGTAACGGGGAACCTGTTAAACCTGAACCAATCAACATACCTGTGGAGGATGCACCGTTATGACAACATACCTAGATGTTCAACAATTTGAGACATATGTTTCAGCATGTGCTAAGAATAGTGGTGTATCTGTGCAGTGGGATGATGCTGACTCAACACCACGCACCAATGGCAAACAGATGTGGTTGCCAGCCATTACTAGTAACACTAGTGTAGAGTGGTTGATACGTATGCGTTACTTTGTTAAGCATGAGACAAGCCACGTAGTACACAGTGACTTTGCCTACCTTAACAAGGTTAAGCCGGGAGGGTTGTTAGCCCTCATTAACAACCTGTTAGAAGATCACCGCATTGACTATCTAAATGATGGTGAGTACAAGGGTGATGCCAATATTAGTAATGCATTCTGGTATCTGTATGCCAATGACATTAGTGAGCGAGCTAAAGATAAAGACAAAGAGTTGCAAGAACAACAACTGTTGACGCTACCCTTGTTTGTATGGGATGCATCACTGCGTGACTGGATTCATTCAGCAGATGACGCTATGCACCAGATGCACACCAACATTGATGCAGATGGTAAAGCACGACTAGCTAAACTAGACAAGTATTCAGAAGAGATGCTGCGTATACGTGAGGAGGGCACAGCAGAGCAAGTTATGAATCTATCCGAGCGTATACTTAAAGACTTGTATGACCAAGACCCTGAAGACTACAAGGATATGAAGGAAGAAGATGATAGCAAGGGTACAGCATCTAGTGGTAAGGGTGGTGGTGAAGACAAGGATGGGTTGACAGATGCAGTAGACCGCCTCATCACTGTGTCTAAGCTTATGAAATCCATTGGGCATGAGCATAAGCCTAGCCGCACGGGTATTCACCTCATCCCTGAGCCTGTAGGTAGGGGTGCATACTCTATCCCACGACCTGATGAGTATGTCATTTGTGGCTTCGACAAGAAAGCACCGCACGTTGTAGAAAGTTTGTTGAGTAGTGGTTACTTAGATAAGACAAGCATTAATAACTACATTACTAATAACGCACGACCTATGGCTAACAAGCTACGCCTTAAGTTGCAGACACGTAGCCGTGACAAGTATGAGTACGGCAAGAAGAAGGGTAAGTTACACAACGGCTCACTACACCGCCTTGTTAGTGGTAATGATAGGGTTGCAGAGAGGGTGTTTCGTCAGCGTGTTGTAAGCGATACAACCGATACTGCTGTGTGTCTGTTAGTAGATTGCAGTGGGTCAATGTCTGGTAAGAAGTTTGACATGGCATGTGCTGGTGCTGGTGCATTGGCAGAGGCTTTGAAACCTATTAACATTGCCTATTCAATCTATGGATTCACTAATACAGTGGCTGATGAAGACCCAATCATCTGGTTGTTTAGTGAGTATGGTGAGAAAGTACCACAAGCTGACCTTGTGAAGAGGTTTGAGAAGGTTAGTGGTGGGCTATGGCAGAACAGTGATGGTGATGCCATTGCCTATGCAACAACACGACTAGGGCAACGCAAGGAACATCGCAAGGTGTTACTAGTATTGTCTGATGGTAGTCCAGCAGGTAGGGAACATGCAGGTGATGTGACAGGTTACACACTACGCACTGTGGAACATGCAGAAAAGATGGGGGTAGATGTGTATGGTATTGGTATTTGCGATAGTAACGTTACTCGTTTTTATAAAAAGAACGTAGTCGTTAACGACTTGAACCAACTGTCCCCGACAATTTTATCAATCATTGACAGGAGTATTTAACATGGCGACAACAACAGAACTGAATGATCGTGTAGCCAAGGCAATTGCAGCACACTTGGGTAAAGCACCTAAAGCACCAACTACAGCAGCACCTGATGCACCGGCTGTACCCCCTAAAGCACCGACAATGCTGGAGTATGGGCATGTGTGGTTTAGTGATGTGTTTGGCTACAAGCCTAAGTTTGGTGACTTTGGTGTACGTGTGCTGGACAATCCAGCAGACCCTGAGATCGCCCGACTCATCCCTAGCGTAGACCCCGACTATGTGTTGCAGAAAGATGAGGCAGCATTACTAGTAGCGGGTATGATGGATGGTGATAAGACCCTAATCACTGGCCCTACTGGTAGTGGTAAATCATCCCTTGTCAAGTATGTGTGTGCTAAGCTTAACCGCCCATTCATTCGCATCAACATGAGTGGTGATGTAGAGAGTGCAGCATTGTTTGGCACACTAGTTGTACGTGGTGGTGCAACTGTGTGGGAGGATGGTGCTATCACTGAGGCAGCTAAGTATGGTGCTGTGTGTTTGGTTGATGAGTGGGAGTTGATGCCAGCAGAGATTGCTATGGGTATGCAGAACTTGTTGGAAGATGGTGGTTATCTATATCTTAAGGAAAAGCCGGGGACAAGTGACGAGAGAACTGTTCATCCTGATGCTGATTTTCGTCTGGTCTTTGCTGGTAATACTGTTGGGCAAGGTGATGTGACAGGTGCATTCTCTGGTGTAGGTGTACAGAACACAGCTACCATTGACCGATTCACCAACACTATCCGTCTTGGCTATCTATCTCAGAAGCATGAGGTTGACATCATTACTAGTAAGAGTAGTGTTGACAAGAAGGTTGCTACTGACATGGTGAGGTTAGCATCCCTTGTACGTACAGCGTATGAGCAGGGTAAGGTTGGTCTAACTATTAGCCCACGTACCCTTATCAATTGGGCACGTAAGCAGCAGCGTTATGATGTGCAGTATGCATTGCAAGTTAGCTACCTTGAGAAGCTTACACCTGACGACAGTAAGAGTGTGTCGGAGTTGTATACCAAGGTGTTTGGCTAATGGACAAGCACAAACTAAAACACGGTGATGTAGTTGTTGGTGCAAACGGTGTATATAGATTATATGTACGTACTGTACCTGACTCTATTTCTGAAGGCGAGATGCGTTGTATATCCCTACTACATGATAGGGTGTACAGTGGGCAATATAGACAAGGACAAGACCTTGATAATGGAGAAACATTTGTGTTTAATTTAATCACGATATGTGCCAGCAGCACATAAGTGCATTCGTATATGACAAGAGGGGGCGATTGCTTTCCTCTGGTCAGAACAGCTATGTGAAGACACACCCACTACAAGCCCGTGTAGCGGCAGAGGTGGGTGAGCCTCACAAGGTATTCCTACACGCAGAGGTAGCAGCCCTACTTAAGTGTGATTGGAAGAAGGCACACCGCATACTAGTAACACGGTATGGTAAGGACGGTAGGCCATTGGTGGCAAAGCCTTGTAAGGTCTGTCATCAGATGATTAGCATG
>Ga0209704_1000019_pt1 | contig 28942 bp, 53 predicted proteins | sample PPLLaktember2015_FD_187258 | JGI IMG/M metagenome (GOLD analysis project Ga0209704, IMG submission 187258) | Freshwater sediment microbial communities from Prairie Pothole Lake near Jamestown, North Dakota, USA - PPLs Lake P7 Core (6) Depth... | ecosystem: Environmental > Aquatic > Freshwater >... | reverse complement strand
CTCGCGTAGACTAATTGCATACCCCACCGGGTGGCGCACAGTACCTTTTAAATGTATGATTTATTATAACTAATTGCATAATTGCAATAATACTCGAATTAAAAACCGTGTTACAGATACCCTAGTAGTATGTTACAGTGCTGTAACACAATGTGTAACATGCTAACTTATTATACCAAAAAGAATTATTTCATTTTTTTTGACGTGTTACGGCATAACGGGTATTTATACATATATATACAGTAAGATAAATTATAATTTTCATCATTTCGAAAAACTTTACCTACGTATATATATTTCCCGTTATATTGTAACGTTTATAATAATTAATATACTTAGTATAAATATATATATATGCAGTAATGAATTATAAGAATATATAGTCTAACGGTGGCATAACAAAAATATTACAGAAACATAACGGATTGTAACGCATATTATTATATAATATTTTATTTAATTATTTATATTATAATGAATTAGAAATAAAAAAGCCCAGCTGATCAGGCTGGGCTAAAAGAAATAAAGAGGCTTTTACAAAACTAATTATAAGATTTTTTCCCTTTTTGCGCAATCCTAAAATCGCTATTTTCAATATCTTTTTCGTAGCAAAAAATTACAATCCTGGTCAAAATGCTGCCCGTAGGGATTCGGTCTACCGCATCTTTTGCAAAAAATTATAGGATTTCCCGCGCAGTCTGTCCGGTCATTTTTTGCCTTTGCGCACACCGTACAAAAATTATATGTTTGATCGCAATAATCAGGCTTTGTCACGTTACCACCTCCCCTGTCTCAATATCAACAATCCAGTGTTGTAGCCCTGGATAACGCGCCTGCAGTGCTCCTCGCTTTGCCTGTGCTATAGGCAGCGTCAGGCTTTCAGAATCCGGGCAGTGATACCCGCCTTGTTTGGGATCATTTTTATATCCCCATTTTATACAGTATCCCATTTCAATCCCCCCTATCAATTCCCGCCGTTAGTGGGCTGGGTCATAATTTTCCAGCTCTTGCTAATCCATCAAGAGCTAATTCGTATAATTCTTTATCTGTAATTCCAATAATTTCACGACAATTTAAAAAACATTCTGTACATTTTTTACCACATATTTCTAAATTGTTGTTTAATTTTCCTTCCATATCCAGTTTATAATTTTCTACAATATTACGCAAAAAATCTACGTGCTGAATTGTGTATATTGGTTTTAAATGCATACAATCTCCTTTTAATTTTTCCTAAAATAATTTGCTTCTATTTTTTCCCTTGACGACAAAGTGTCAATCAAGTCCGGTGCAGCATCGACAATTTTCTGCATATCCATATCAGGCGCAATTCCTTTTAATTTTTCTACAAGCATTTTATGCAATTGGTTTAATTTATTTTCATCCATAAAAATCCTCCTAAAAATATTATATTCCCCGGCCAGGCTTAATGTCTAACCGGAGTGACTATAGGAGCAGTTACGTATTCTGCTCCTGCCTATAATTCCCACTATCATACCAGTATGCAAGCTCCTCAGTCTATTTACAAGCCGGACTATGCCGGCAGGGTTAGATTATTCTTCGCAGCGTGCCATTTCGGCCATCCAGCCTGCTGTTGTTTTGGGCAGGGTTTTTGTAGTAATTGTTATAACGTCACTATTGCCGTATAGGGTAATACTGGCAACATCAGCAAAATTGATCTTTGTGGAGTGTTTCCAATCGATCCCTTTTGCTGTATACTCGTTAATATAGATTGTACCATTATAATTTTTGCCGTTATAATAACCAACCATGCTGGTTCCGTTTTTCATTTCGATTTTATTTAACTTTGCCATTTTTGCCCTCCCTTGGCTGATTGCTTTAATTGCAACCTTATATATATAATATACACAATCGCGCCTAATTTGTCAAGCATTATTTTAATTATTTTTAAAAATAATTACTTAACAACAGTTAACAGTTTATTAAATATATCTAATTGTTCCGATTTATTCTATTATAATATAATATCAGGATTATCAATTAGACAAAAAATATTTTAAAATATTTTTAAAATTCACTTGACAAATTAGGCGCGATAGTGTATATTATAAGTATAGTGAGATTGCGAAAGCAAAAATAAACTCACGAACCTGGGGAGGTTGAAATGAAAATTACACAAAAAGAAATCAGAGAATATAAAAAAATGGCTAAAAAATCATACCATAATAAAGAATGGCATGATTTTATGAATACAGAAAAATCAAAGGCTATAGGGTGGGCTATAAACTCAAAAAATTCAGGAGATAGTATCTCTGATATACAATCACTTGCTATTAATTATTACAATACACAAATAATGCACAAAATGTGTAAAAGATAATAATTTCTTTTCCTGGCCGGCAATACGTAAGCCTCCCAGGGTTTACCGTCCGGCTATGGCCGGGCGGTTATTTTAACAGGGTTAAGCAAAGGACAAAAATGATAAGCGAAACTAAATTTTATGATGAAACCATTTTAACAATCGAATGTGATTTGAAATATTTTTCAAAATGCCTCGATAAGTATTACGAAATAAGAATACCTTCAGAATTTATCGAATATTCAAAAAAAATGATATTAGAAGATTTAAAAAAAACCGGATGGAAAATAACTTTACTAAAAAACGGTCAAATAGAGCAATCGATTTGCCCTATATGTTATAATGAAAGGCATAGAAGGGAAAGAATAGCATTTGAAAGATTGGTGTATGGATCATGAAAGAAGAAAAACGATTACCCATAAAAGAATGGGCAAGGCTAAAACAAATTAACGAGAGCACAGCATGTCACTGGGCAAAAAAATATTTACCGCCTGGTGTCGGTGTAAAAATAGGTACAGCCATTGCACTTACGGAGCAGGAATTTGACAACATGGTCGCCGAGGCACGTAGGCACAAACCGGGACGACCTAAAAAACAAAGGGGTATTGTGTAGGATGAATTTTTTTAATATCCATATGAGTATACTAATATGGATTAATGACAATTTGACGGTAGCACGGCTGCGATAAGCAGTAGACGGTGGTTCGATTCCACCTACCCTTTTTAAAGGAAATAAAATGAATGAGAACACAAAAATTCTTTGGTGGATTATTGGTGCTGTTGTTTTTATCGGGATTATTAGTTCAATCGGCTCATATATCAGCGGATACGCTGCCGGAAAATCAAAAAGAGTTTATCCGCCTACAACTCCAAGCATCGAATATGTTATTGACCAATTTAGAAGCCGAATTAACCAGCAATCAGATATTATACAATCAGCTCTTGCAGAAAGTGACAAAATCCGAGCAGATTATAAACTCACAAAGCAACATCTTGAGCAAGCAAGCAAAAGAATTAATCAGCTTATGGTATCAAATGATGAGCTTACAAAGCTTAATCAAGCAGCAGGAGCGGAAATCCGCCAAGCTCGCGCAATCCTTGAAAAAATTGGAACAAATAACATCAACACAGCTACAATCATTATCGAGCTTAGAAAAATCAATCAGTCAATTACAGACTCAATTGACGCTGAGTAAAATTATAATGATTGCCGAAGGTGTGCTACTGGTTAGCGCGATAACCTGGGCAATAGTGGAGAGTGTAAAAAACTAATTTTCCCGCTATCAACGCCGTTAGGCTGGGAAAATCTAAACCGCGATTTTTTTGGAGGGGATTATGATATTATTAACCAGAAGAGAAATAATAGAGCAGTGGCAAAAACAAGACGATTCTATTTTAGATAGTTTTTGCTGTCCTAATTGTAGAGAAGTTTTAATAAGCAACTATGACGGATCGGGGTTGCTATGTGATAATCCAGCATGTCCTTTTACTTGCATTGAAAAATCAGAAATCGAAAGGATAAAATAATGACCGCGCGTCAAATTGTCGAAAAACTGCGAAAAGGTGAAAATGTATATATCAGAGAAGATGTAAAAGAAATCTTTTTATCTGAAATTGTCAAACATAAATTATTAGATATGAGTAAAGAAGCTAAATTGCATTTATGTTTAGTTCCTGCTTTTGAATTATCTTTAATTAAAACAAAAAAGGAGTATAAACCATGCCAATTAAAACAATCTTAATCTGCGATAAGCCAGGCCGTGAAAATCAGCTTGGATTAATCGGACCTTATCACGTCGCAAAAGATGAAATGAAGGAAGAATGCTGGAAAAACAAACAGATTGACGGTGAATGGAAAATCATATGCAATCAGCACAAATAACAACATACGAACTAATTCGGCAAATAATAGAAGATGATGGATATCAAGAAGTATTTGTCAACTACTTTTTTGATTGTCACTGCCGGCCTGTATGCGGTATAGATTGTAATGAGCATTATATCGAAGGCCCGGACATCAAGGATATTTTAGGCTGTTGTATTTTACATTTTAAAGATGAAGAAAAATTGAGACGTATCTTAAAAAAAATAATTGATAGAGTAGATGACGAATACGACTGGGAACAAGGCTGGAAAAAAATAACATGAAACAAAAATACTTTTACGATCAACTCGAAAGTGAGTGTTATAATTATGATAACATATATGATGCGTTTGACGCTGCTGTAGATGACGCCTATCAATCCGATCAAAAAATTTTTATTATCGAAGAAATGGTAATTAGTAAAAAATCTCATGAGCGTTTTTGTTCATTCGATTTAGAATTTATTGATACCGGTATTTATGGAGATTGTGAAGGCTGTAATAATAAAAAATTCATCGGTAAATCTCATATATGCGAGCATTTATCCTGGGGTTTAATCGAGACCGAAGCAAAGTGGGAATATAACACCGATGACAATAAAGAAGTTGACGGTGTTATGGAAATCGATTATTCAAAGATAAAAAAGATTTCCGGCAGGACTAAAAAATGAAAGCATTATCCATTAAACAACCTTGGGCGTATCTAATCGCAGCAGGAATAAAAGATATTGAAAATCGCACATGGAAAACTAACTACCGGGGGAAGTTTTTAATTCATGCACCACAGAAAGCTGAAAAACTTCATTTATTAGAATTATTTACTGCTAATCAAAGAGCTTTATTAAATAATAAAAGAGATATTACAAATCATTCGGTATTAACATATATTGTAATGCGAAAATATTTATTGTCTTCCATTATTGGAGAATGCGAAATAGTAGACTGCATTCAAAATTCAAAGTCAGTCTGGGCAGAATCCGGCTGCTGGCATTTTATTTTAAAAAATGCTATGTTATACGATAAGCCGATTATGAATATAAAAGGCGCTCTTAATTTTTGGAATTATGATAAATAAATTATAACCGGGGGATAAAATGACATATGAAGAGTTTTTAAAATCAAAAATTGAAACGGCGGTCGAATCCGGGTTTGATATTGACGTAGGTTTAATCGATTTCCTTGACGGCACCCAGTTAAAACCGCATCAACGCGATATTATAAACTGGGCTATAAAAGGTGGCAGGCGTGCTATTTTTGCATCGTTTGGATTAGGAAAAACTATCATGCAATTAACAATCCTAAAAACCATTATCGAACATAAAGGCGGAAAGGCGCTTATAGTATGCCCGTTAGGCGTAAAACAAGAGTTTACCCGCGACGCTATGCAAAAGCTTGGCACAGCTCTTCGTTATGTTACAAATCAAGCAGAATGTGAAGCCGCTTCAGAATCAATCCTCATTACCAATTATCAGCGTGTTAGGGATGGTAATATCGATCCTAAATATTTTACAGCTACTTCTCTTGATGAAGGTTCGGTTTTAAGATCGGATAACAGCAAAACACATCATACTTTTATCAAAAAGTTCAAAGGCGTGAAATATAAATATGTAGCCACAGCCTGCGCAACTCCTAACGATTACATAGAGTTTATTTTTTACGCTGCTTTTTTGGAAATCATGGACAAAGGCCAATGCAAGACAAGATTTTTTAAACGTAATTCTACACAAGCCGGTAAGTTGACGTTATATGAACATCGTGAAGAAGAATTTCGTTTTTGGATGGCTTCATGGGCAATTTTTATCCGCCTACCGTCTGACTTAGGATATGATGACACCGGCTATAAGTTACCGGAATTAGAAATAATTCCGCATGTGTTACCCGTAGATCATTCTACTGCTGGAAAAGAAAAAAACGGACAATATAAGCTTTTTCGGGATGCTGCGATCGGATTACAAGACGCATCAACAGAAAAACGCGACAGCATGAGCGCCCGCATAGATGAAGCTATACGAATAATCGAAGCGGAACCGGATAAGCATTTTATCCTTTGGCATCATAGAGAAAAAGAGCGCGCAATGCTAAAAAAACGCATACCACTACTTTCAGAAGTATACGGAACGCTTGATATTGAAACCAGGGAAAAAAGAATAATCGATTTTTCGGAAGGTCGCACGCAATATCTTGGCAGCAAGCCGCAAGTTTCCGGTAGTGGCTGTAATTTTCAGCACCACTGCTCCGATGCCGTCTATGTAGGTATAGACTATAAGGCAAATGATTTTATTCAATCAGTCTACCGGATTTACAGATTTTTACAAAAAAATAAAGTGAGAATCCATATAATTCTTACGGAGAGTGAGCAACAAATATACGATACACTGTTTAAAAAATGGAATAATCATAAAGAAATGGAGGAGTCTATGATTTCGATAATGCAAAAATACGGTTTATATAATATTTCTAAGCAAACAAGCCTTTTGCGCAAGTTAGGTTGTGAACGTAAAGAAGAAAAACGTTCATTATATACGGCTGTTATGGCCGATAGTGTTATTGAATGTCAGGCGATAGAAGAAAACAGCCAGGATCTTATAGTAACGTCACCTCCTTTTTCCATCCAGTATGAATATAGCGCCAACTATTCAGATTTTGGGCATAACATTACAAATGAGAAATTCTTTGAGCAGATGGATTATGTTACGCCTAACTTTTTACGCATACTCAAACCAGGTCGCATGTGTTGCGTACACGTAAAAGACAGAATTATTTTCGGTAATTTTTCCGGTTGTGGTTTTTCTACTCTTTATAGATTTTCAGATAAAATTGCAGACCATTTTGAAAAACACGGTTTTTATAGTTGTGGCCGTATAACAATATGTACAGATGTTGTGAGAGAAAATAACGCAACCTATCGTTTAGGTTGGCAAGAAAATTGCAAAGACGGTACTAAAATGGGTGTAGGCGTACCAGAGTACGTTTGGCTTTTTCGCAAACCGCCTACCAATAACGGAAAATCTTATGCGGACATGCCGGTAGAAAAAAGCATGGGTGAGTTTTTAGGCTATCGCTGCCCTAATTGTCAGGCTACCGTAAAAAAACTTAAAGGAGTAAAATATTTTACCGATCAAGCTTTGCCGCTTTTTCAGTGTCCTAAATGCAAAGAAAAAGTAGAATATATTCCGATTATAAATTATGATGTTAATAATTGTTGCTCACGCGCAAAGTGGCAAATCCTTGCCGATAGTCTTTGGCGCAGTAGTGGAAATCGTTTGTTAACGTTAGATGACTTTAAGAATATTCCTGCAGAAGAGATCGGAAAGCTTTTTAAGGAATGGTCAAGAAAAAAAATCTATGATTACGAGCAGCATGTCAAAATAGCAGAGGAGTTGGATAAAGCCGGAAAATTGCCGTATTCTTTTGCTACTATGGAGCCTGCGTCTACTCATGCGGATGTTTGGGATGACATAACACGTATTAGGACACTTAACACGGATCAAAACAAGCGCGAATTAGAGCAGCATATTTGCCCTTTACAATTTGACGTAGTTGACCGTCTAATTGAGCGTTATTCTAATCAAGGTGAATTAGTTTTCGATCCCTTTGCCGGATTATTTACTGTACCGGTAAGAGCTATTAAATTAAAAAGGCGCGGGTTTGGAATAGAATTAAATCCAGTATCATATAACGATGGGCTATTTTACTGCCGCCAAGCAGAGGATGAGGCGACAACACCCGATTTATTCGCTCTTGATGATTACGAACAGGAGAAAGCAGAATGACCGCACTTGAATCAATCGACAAACAGATAGCAGATAAAAGAGAACAGCTTGAAAATGTCAAAGGCATGGAAACGGAAGTCTATACCCGTATAGTCGGCTATTACCGGCAGGTAAAAAACTTTAACAAAGGCCAGGATGCGCAGCGGAAACAAAGAAAATATTTTAAGATTGGTTTAGAAAATGGATAAAGAAAAATTTTGGGAAGAAATAATTAAAAATAAAAAATCTTGGCCGGTTGGATTTACAGAAAAAAGATTATTAAAATTAAAAAAAATAATTAAAAACGATAAAGATTTCTTGTTTTTAATAAATCAAAAACCAGAAGATTCAATTGAAATTATCCATCAAGAATTATATTCAAGGAAAATATTAAAATGACTTTTGCAATCCTTTGCGAACAATCAGGCCGTGTCCGGGATGCTTTACGTGCTGCCGGTTATCATGCTGTTAGTTTTGATATGGAACCAAGCGACACACCTGGCCCGCATATTCAGGGTGATATAATGGATTATGAAGAGTATATTCTATTATTCGATGCGATTATCGCATTCCCGCTGAAAATTAACATTGGCGCCGATAGTGGAAACAATCGTCTACCGGAACCTTCAAAAGAAAAACTTGAAACGTTTATCAGGTTATTAAAAGAGCATCATTTAAATGTTTTTTTAAAGCCTAATTTAAAAAGGATATTAGGCTATTGACACATAATTTATTTATGTTATAATTAAGCTTTAAAACGTAAGCGCCAGTCCACTACAGTTCCCCGGCTGTAAGGCGCTTATGTTTTTTTAATCGGGGAATTGCACCGGGGGTATATGGATAAAATATTAAGGGTTTTTCCGCGTAGAACTAAAGCAACTCCTAACGACGATTTAGTGCAAATTGGAGAGCCTGATTTATTTACATATCAAAAAGATTTTGACTCAATTCACATATCATGTGCATTCACCTACGATAAAAAATATTGTGAAGAAACTTTATACTCTGCCTATTATAATCATTTTGCTATTGAGCCCAAAATAGGTGGTGTTGCTTATGGACACCCAGGTAAAGAATTTATTTCCGGTATGTATATAAAGCATGGCTACGTTATAACCTCGCGCGGATGTCCTAATTCATGTTGGTTCTGCGACGTTCCAAAAAGGGAAGGCAATATCCGGGAGCTTGAAATAAAAGAAGGTCATAACGTGTTAGACTCTAATCTTTTGGCTTGCTCTGATAATCACATAACAAATGTTTTTAAAATGTTGAAAAATCAAAAGCAAAAAGCAGAGTTTACCGGAGGGATTGAGGCGGCAAGGCTTAAAGAATGGCATGTAAAATTATTTGCTGATTTAAAACCTAAACAAATATTTTTTGCTTACGATACACCTAATGACAAAGAGCCTTTATTTTATGCAGGAGAATTATTTAAAAAATATAATTTATATCCATTAAAAAAAAGCCATGTTTTGAGATGTTATGTGCTTATTGGATATAAAAGCGACACTTTTGAAAAAGCAGAGTTAAGATTGAAAGCAACAATAAAAGCCGGATTTATGCCTATGGCTATGTTATACCGGGATAAAGAAAATAATGAGCCTGATAAAAAATGGAAACAATTTCAGAGAGAATGGGCAAATATTGTAATAGTATCCAGTAAAATCAAGGAATTATTATAATATGGATTTTAAAAAGTATCGTAGCAGCTTAAAGCAATATTTAACCCTCAAAGGTTTTAAATCGGATCAAAATCCCATGTTTTGCTTTTCGCCTAACCATCATAATACCGATACTCCATCCTGTTTGATTTACGATACTCATTTTAAATGCGAATCTGGAAGCTGTGGAATACATGGTGATATTTATGATGCTTGCGAAATTTTAACAGGCATAACCGAAAAATCAGAGCAATTTAAAGAAGTTGAACAAACATTAGGAGGATACACTGCCCCACCTGAACCAAAAAAGGAACGTTTTACACCGGATCAAGCTGCTATCGACAAACTAACTGATTACATGCGTAAGCACACCGGAAGGGAAAAAGGGATCACCGCTTTTCTTAAACAGCGCGGTTATACCGATGATATAGCCAAAAAAATGTTAGGCGCCTTTGGATACTGGCCAGGATTTGAAATAGCAGAAAAAGAAATCGGCTATGAAACACTAAAAAAAGCCGGTATCCCATTGGTCCATCCTGAAAAAGGATTTTCCTCATGGGATCACAGCGGAGCGGTTGAAAAACTTGGCAAGGGTTTGAAACTTAATTTTTACTTTAACGGAAAATGTGAAAAGCGCGGATCAAAATGTTGTTATACGTTTCCCATGTTTTCCGATCTTGAAAAAATAACAAGTATTATTTTGGTAGAAGCTGAAATTTCATCAATCGCTATGCGCGCGATAGGTTTTAAAAATACTTTTCCCACAGGTGGAACAAGCGGGCTAACTGAAAAAATCATTAAAGAAAAACTTCTACCCATGCAAGAAATTATTTTCGCCTTCGATGGTGATGATGCCGGCCGCAAAGCAAGCGGTTTAATTCCGTTAACCGAAAATGACGCTAAAAAATGCTACCCTGAAATATTACAAAAGTTAGGTTATAAAGGCACAATAAAACTTGTACAGCTGCCGGATGGAAAAGACCCGGATGATTTAATCAGAGAAAATAAAATTGATGTGTTATCCGCTTTGATAGGCGGTGCTATAAGTTATGAATTAAAAAAAGAGCTTTCCGCTCCACCACCGCCTACAGGAGAAAAAGAGCCACCTTTCTTAATTTTAGGTTGCGATGAAAAAGCTTATTACATTATGCCAAAAAATCAAAACATTCCTATTCGCATTGGCCGAGGCGATACCAATATAAAAAACTGGCTTAAAGAAATTGCACCGGGTGAGTGGTGGTATAATAATTTCTATCAACTAACAGAGGAAGGAAAACAACTTTTTGACATAACATATGCTATGTCATGGTTTAGGGACCAATGCCAGGAGCATGGAATATATGACGAAAATAAAATCAAAGGCGTAGGTGTACACCTGGACGGAAAAAATATTGTTTTTAATTCCGGGAACTGTTTGTATGTAGACTCTAAACAATTATCATATAACGATTACAAAGGAAAAAATATATATTGCCGATCGAAAATTAATATTGAAATTACAGGAGAACCATGGAAATTATCCGACGGCATAAATCTAATTAAGCAGCTTAAAACTTTTGCATTTGAACGTCTGGTTGACTACATGGTAATATCTGGTTATATGGCAATAGCGCCTTACGCATCAATACTCACATGGCGCCCGCAAATGTGGCTAACCGGTAACAAAGGCGACGGGAAAACAACCCTTGTAAAAGTAATTCAAGAGGCTGTTGGAAAAAATCAAGCCTTATATTTCGAGGGGCCGACAAGTGAAGCATTCATCCGTCAAACATGCGGTAAAGATTGCCGCGTTCCTCTGTTAGACGAGTTTGAAAGCAAAACAAAAGAAGAGTCATACGAAAAAAATAAAATTATGAATTTTATCCGCTCATGTTACGGCGGTAACACTATCGGAAAAGGCACACCGGATCACAAGCCGCTAACTTTCACAACCCGTATGATGTTTTGTTTGGCGTCGATTAACGTTAAAATCGATAATGACGGCGACCGCACCCGGATTGCAATTTGCCGCATGAAAAGGAAGCCAGGAACCGATAAAAATTATTTTCAATCAATCGAAAACTTCGAGGGGCTGCGCAAAAGAATATTTTTGAAACTAAAATCAATCAATACCGATATAAAAACAGCAAAAAAAATAATTATGGATGAAGGGCATAACAACCGAACAGGTGATACATACTCACCGTTTATTGTTGGTTTTTGGTATATTATTTCTGATAATGAATTTTTTACAGGGGATGAAAAAATCCAGGAATACATAAAAAAAGCAATTTTGACGATCAAAGAATCCGATAGCAAAGATGACGAGGATCGCATACTCGAGCGTATATTTCAGGAGCGAATCCGCTTAAAACCAGATTACGAATTAACGATAGCCGAAATGTTAATCATGGATGAAAAAAACAGCTCCGGGGAGTTCCTGAAAATCACCCATGACGATATAATCCGCCGCTGGGGGCTGCGTAGATGCGTTTTAAAGGGCGTTCAGGTCCTAGCCGTAGATTCTGACCACCCTGCTATTAAAAATATCCTCAAGGACTCCCCATTCGCGGAATACAAGGAAATTTTACAGCGCCATGAGGCGGTTATCCGGCGTAGCCAGCCTGTACGTATGAGCGGTAAAAATGCCCGCTGCATCATTTTTGACTGGAAAAAGCTTGATAATCTCTATTTTGGGGAGGATTCTGGGGATCAAATACCATTTTAATTGACAATTGTTAAGTAATTATTTTTAAAAATAATTAAAATAATGCTTGACAAATTAGGCGCGATAGTGTATATTATAAGTATAGTGAGATTGCGAAAGCAAAAATAAACTCACGAACCTGGGGAGGTTATCATGACAATAAGATCAAGCGAAATCAAAAGCGAAAGCATTAGAGATGCTATCGCAGAAGTAGAGCAAATTGTAAAACCGTATAATATCTTTACTGCCGATCAAATCGAGGCGATTGCCTCGCACATAATTATCACCGGTGAGGACTGGACTGACGATGAAAGGCAGAAAAAGATTAAGATTTGTAATGCGATTCTCGACGAATTGCAAGCGAAAGGTGTCGTTAATATCGATGTTAGGTTCGTTGATGATATTGAGTATTTTCAGGCTCAATATAATTATTGGAGACCGAAGATCAACGTGACGACAATTGCCGCAGGTGTAGCATGCAATTATATGGTAATAGGAGATTCGGAAGAAACCGCTGAAATACTTGTTTACATTCATTAATTTTACCCTGGGGAGGCAATAGCTATACTCCCCAGGATATACCGTCCGGCTACGGCCGGGCGGTTATTTTATCGGGGGTTTGATATGGAAAATAAAATTGACCTGGAGCAGTATAAAACACTCCAGGAAATTTATGATTATTTTAATAAGCATCTTTTTTCCGATTCTCTCCCTGAAATTATTTTTACTATTGATTATCGAAAATCAGATAGTAACGGATTTTTTCACCCTGAAAAGTTTAAAGAAAATGAAAAGTCAATTTCTGTTATTAGTTTAAACCCGGATCATTTCGATCGGGAAAATATTGACTGCATGGCAACCATCGCACATGAAATGTGTCATGCCTGGAAACATTATCAGGGAGGCGCTACTAAAGCATATCACTGCAAGGGCTGGGGCGCTAAAATGGAAAGCATCGGGCTTATGCCATCCGACACCGGACAAGAAGGGGGGAAAAAGACCGGTAGACGGATGCATCATTATATAATTTCAGGCGGTAAATTTGAATTATGTGCAAATGATTTTATATCCGCGCATGAAAAAGTATTTCTCTTTTCAGGTATTGCTCAAATAAAAGTACCTGCCGATAAGGCAAGAAATAAAATTAAATATACTTGTACATGTGGTCAAAATGTTTGGGGTAAACCAGATATGGAAATAATTTGCGGTGAATGTAAACAATATTTTTCATCGTACGATAAAAATTAAAATACCGGGGAGGTAAAAATATAATGGAAAACAAATCATGTTTCATTTGCAAAAATATGAATATTTGCAAACATTATGAAGGTATCTTTAAAAAATTTGATATTACAATTTTTGTATCTGATACCAATTCATTTATTGCACAATTAGGAGAATTAATCGGCAAACACTGCAAATATTTTTTTCAATTTGAAATAGAAACTTGTAAATGGAAAATTTTTAGCTCTTCTATTATAGATAAAAATCTAAAATTATTTAAAACTGGTTGCGGATGCAATACTCCAGAATATAACATTAATGACATAAAAAAAGGACTTTGTCCTGCTTGCGGTAAAAAAATCGAGGTGGTGGAATGAGTAAACGCTATTATTATCCAAATACAGAATTAAAAGACTATTCTCTTCCATTCACCCTGGAAATAACATCTGATCCGCATACAGTCTATGCAAAGGATAAGCGCGGGCAGGCTACCAGGGCAGACTCAATTTTTCTTGAGCATCTCGATCAAATCGAAGTCAATCACGAGGGTTTTATAATCCGCATAAAAGGATTTGACAAAGAATCGCATAAACCATTATATGCGATCAAAAAAGAGGTGGTGGAATGACTCCTAAAATTTATACCTTTGCTTCCTGGAAAGGTGGCACCGGGAAAACTTCCCTTGAGTGTTGCGCGATTGAAACACTCGCCAAACAAGGCGCTAATATCCTGATAATTGATCTTGATAGTAATTTGAGCATGAGCAGTATATATGATGCGATAGGCGCAAAATATACCAGTATCGACTTACTTAATGCTGTTGGTGGAGTTATAAAAATCGAGCCTTCTTTATGCCTTTCCTCTTCAGGTGCTTACATAATCCCCTCCGATCTTCGTATCGCGCGTTTGAATAATATTTCCGATCGTGTCTTAAAAGTCAACCTCTCAAAATGCGACCTAACAGGCTATGACTATATTTTTATCGATCCGCCTGGCACCATGAATGCGCTTACCCGTAACGCTATGGTAGCAACCGACAAAATTATAATTCCTGCCATGATTTCCGATATTGATTATCAGGCAACAGGGTTGATCATGGAAGAGCTTGAAATGATAGGCGTTGATGCGGATGTAAAAATCGTCCTTAATCGGTTTGACACCAAGCGCACACCGGAAGGAATAGAAGCAAAATTCCGCACCGATGAAAAGTTAAATCCCTTCCTATGGCCTGGAAAAATCCCGAGTATGAAATCAATTTGCCGACTGACAGCTGAATTATTATCAGGCTATTCCTTACAGGGAGCGGCAAAAACCATAATTGATAGTTTTGTAAAGGAGTGTATAAAATGAAAATAGAAATCAAAACCGATAAGGTAGAAGAAAAGGATTTTCATTATCCTAATTTTTTACAGCATATTGAAAATGAAAACAAGAGAGTGTTTGTTGAATGCAAAACATTTACTTGTTTACGATTGTTAAAGGAGTGTATAAAATGAAAATTAAACCCAGTACTTACAGAAAAATTGATCTAAAATCAATCAACAAAACAGAAAATGTCCGGCAAGATTACGGCGATATTTCAGAACTTGCCGGCAGTATTGAATCAATCGGCCAGCTTGAGGCGGTAGGCGTTATCGAAAAAGATGACGGCACTTTTGATCCGGTGTATGGTTTTCGCCGGATTGCAGCTTTTCAATTCCTGGTTGATGCTGGCAAGGATTACAATCAGATCGAAGCAAAAATCATAACCGGTGATCCGCTGATAATTCAAATGGCGGAAAACGAAAGCAGGAAGCAGCTAACAGCTGAAGAGTTTGAAAATGGTCTTGCAAAAATGATCGAAGCCGGTATCAAGCCAAAAGAAATTGCAAAGCTATTATCAATTCGCATAACGCGCATAAGTGATGCACTGGCAGCCCGTAAAACCAGGCTAAAACTGGAAGAGCAAGGCATTGATACTGCCGGCATGAGTACAAGCGCAGTATCCGCTTTGCGTAATGTCCCGGATGAAGAGGCGCCTTCTATTATCGAACAGGTGAAAAAAAAAGGCGGTACCGTCAAGGCTGTCAAAGAAATCAAGGAAGAAAAAAGAAAAAAAGACAATCCGTCGATGTTTGTTGCTAAAGAACCGGAAATCATCGAAGAAAAAAAAGAGGATAATATCGAAAATCAAAAAGGAAATATAAATTTTATTTCATCAAATCTCAATGAAAATAATAAAAAAATTGAAGTAACTGGCGGAATTGTAGACGAAGTTAATAACTTCTCTTTTATCCCCGTTATCCTTGAAAGCCCTTATATGGCATTAAGAAAAACAGAATATCCAGAAACCATGCCACCAAGTCTGGATATACAAAAGATGAATGAAAATATTGAATATGCCTGTAATTGTGCGCTTGATTGCATCAATAGAAAAGAATCGCCTTTCGCCTCACATTTGTTTTATTCTCAATTTCTGGTTAACGAAGTTTTGCAAAGGAAAAAGGGAATGCAAGCCGGTCAAGCCTGGTATGCTCACGCTGTAAAAATAGTTGTATACACCGATTATGGCATAACTCCTGGAATGCAGGAAGGAATTGACTTTTTTAAATCCATAAAACCGGATGCGGAAATTGAAGAGAGGAAATTGTACAAGGAAAACGAAAATGGAAAATGATTTTAGAAATGAAATTGGAAAGAAACAATTTCTTGAATCACTCAAAATTATGGTAAATACAGATATACCGGTAATAGAAAAGTATAAACAATTTGCAATTTACCATAATTTGATTAATCATCTTGCAAAGCTAAAAACAACTTTTAAAAAAGACTGGATTGAAATTAACCATCTTGCGGATCGTATTATATGGGAGAAGGAAAATGGAAAATGAAATCACAAAAAAAATTACAGCTGATTTATCTTTATTGACAGTTTTTATAATAGATGAAATATTAAATCCTGCTATAAACAATAGTGTAAAAATGGAAACAAAAGTACAATATAAAAATAAAAATTATATTGTTGCATTATCCATAAAGGAAATCGAATGACAAACCGTAAGCGTTTTTTTTCAAAAGAATTAAATATGCAATTTGACGCATATGATGACGGCACGGTGATTACACGAGACCATGTAACGTATACACCGGAAGAGACAGAAAAGTTACGCGCTGTTGGTGAAAAAATTACCCTTGGATTGCATCAATTAAAATCAGCGTTCAACGGGGAAATTATGATAGGAGAAGAAAATGTCAAAAGAAAATAGACAACCAGTAAGCAGAGATGGAAAAATCGGTATAAGTGTACGATTATTCGAAGATGATTATAAAAAATTAAAAGAATTATCTATATTAAATTCACGTTCCATAAGCCGCCATGTGGAAAAACTTATTAAAGATCATATAACGGCAAGTGCCATCATAAAAAACGAGAAAGAATAAAATGAAAGAATCTAACATAGCAAAATCATTCCTTACAAAATGGCAAAAAGAAAATCCAGGCGGGCGCCTGTTTAGAAATAATACAGGATGCGCCTGGCAGGGAAAAAACACAATAAAAACTTTTTGGAATAATCTTAAATCCATTATTTTAATTTTGCCAAAGCCTATTTTTTACGGCATCGGCTTAATGAAAAAGTCAAATAAAAAAGGCCGTAAGCATCCAGTAGGCGGTGGTGATTATATCGGGTGGACTGAAAAGACTTTATGTGATTTGATATATGGTGAAAGTCATAATTGTAATAATAATGATGATAGTAGGACGCCTAACTGTGCAAATTGCAAAATGCTGAAAAAAATTGCAGTGTTCACCAACATAGAATTTAAATCGTCTAACATGCAAGAATCACCCGATCAAATAAAATTCCGTAAGCTGGTTGAAAAATCAGGCGGTATTACAAAAGTTATAAAGGAGAATGAGTATGTTATATGATCCTCTGTTTTCAATGAAAATGAAAATTGATAACGAAAAATATTACAAGCCTGATTTTACTGCAATTCAGGATTTAAAACTGCTGCCGTTAAATGTTAGGATAAATAAGGTTATCGATATAATTGATCTTATCAGCAATCATGCGTTTTGTGGATGTATCGGTCAATATTATAAAGAACTACATACGATATTAGGCGATCTTGAAAAATGTAATCCTGAATTAAGCAAACAACCGGAGGTAAATAATGTTTAAATTTTTAAAATCAATATGTATTAAAAAACCACCTGAAAGTATTTTAGATAATTTTTATAAAAATAAAATTGGTATGTGTAAAAAAAAATATGAAAGTGATAATTCTTTTAGAAAAAGAATTGCTAAAAAATTATTGGAGGTTATAAATAATGTTTAAATACAAAATTAAAATCATCCTGAAATCAGGATATGAAATTCGATTAAGGACAAAAAATATCGATTATGGATTCGATTCAGACGGCAATTTTAATTATCTGTACTTTACCGACTTAGACTATAATAGGATATTTATAATTCCACGCGAAATAGCCGCTATTATCGTCAAACGCTGGTATCAGCGCTGGGAATAGGGGGAAAATATGGCTTTATCATCGCTTGAAATCGTTTTAAACTTTTTACAATCAGCCCTGCCGGTAATAGCTGGAATATTCTGCTTCACCTGGTTATTTTTCACCTGCTTTAAAATTGACTCGGATAATAAACTCAAAGGAAATTATTTTATCTGGAAAAATCTCGGCTATATAAAAGACGATCCTGAATTAAAGCAGCGCATTATTGAGCATATGCAAAAAACCGAAGCGGCCATGAAGGAAAGAGAGGGAAAGGAATGAATCAAATAACATACCACATGCATCTTGACATAAAAGATGCGCTCATGCATTGGGGCAAAAGAGATAAGAAATTATTATTAAAGTCATTACGGAGAAAAGATGGTTTGTTTTTTAACAAAATTGAAGAACTTGACGATGCTTTTTTAAAATGTATTGAAGATGGTATTCTGTGTGTTCCTATTGGCAAATGTGATAATTTTGATATTAAAACCGGTTGCAAAGGACACGAAAAATCAGAGGCTAACGATGAACCAAAAGCATGAAAAAAAGCTACGCCGTGAGATGCGGAAATCAACCGACAAACTCGCACAAGTCGCTATGGGAAAAACAGCCTGGAAAATCGCAAGGCAACGTGATAATATTTTTCTTATCGCCTGTGGTGAAGGGATCGTTATAATTTTATTGATAATTTTTATAATCTGGAGGGTGTTATGATAGTAATTTATTATCAAGATAAAATTACAAAAGAAACTTTGACTACAGGAGTAGCGCGTTGTTATTTTCCAACAGACTCTCTAAAAGAATTTAGATTCTTTTACGATAAAGAATACTATTCATGGTTAGGTGTAAAATGATAAAAACATATTTAATCGGATTGATAATTTTTATAATTTGGAGGGCGCTATGATAGTAATTTATTATCAAAATAGAGAAACCAAAAAAACTTACATAAGAGAATCTTTTTATGATAATCCAATTCATGTTTTAAAAGATTTTAGAGGATTATGGGATAATAAATACTATTCCTGGTTAGGTGTAAAATGATAACAACATATTTAATCGGACTGATATTATTTTCAGCCATCAAAATTGGCGCTGTGATTATTACAAAGTATCGTAAAAAATCTGCTTATAAAATACAGCCACTTGTAATAATTTTTGATTGCATTTTTTGGCCTATTTGTTGTATTTATTTAATTTGTCTATCTATAAAAGTAACCAACCAACAGCGCTTCATTAAAAAAATCCGTGTATCAAAAGGAAATACAAAATGATCCACCTCCGAAAATATCAATATGACGGCGAGGATGCTATCCGGGATATGACACGCAAAGGACATAAGCGGATAATATGGACATGCGCAACCGGTGGCGGTAAAACTGTCGTAGGTGCTGATATAACGCATAAAGCAATCCAGCGTAAAAAGCGCGTTTTGTGGTTAGTGCATCGGGATGAAATATCTACCCAGACTGTCAAAAAACTTGTGTTATTCTGTCATAATCCTGGAATTATCCAGGGTGACAATTACATGAAAAACTCTCTATGCCATGTTGCTATGGTACAAACATTAAGTAGGCGCCTTGATTTTTTGGCTAAAAATGACCTGCTCCCCGATTGCTGCATAACGGATGAAGTACACCACTGCGCAGCCGATAGCTGGCTGAAAATCTATGATGCAATCGTAAAATATAAACCAGATTGTCTATTTATCGGATTAACAGCTACCGGTAGGCGTACAGACGGTTTAGGGCTTGATACTGCCGGGTATACCTGCCTTATCAACGGCCCTCAGTACGCGGATTTACTAAACCCTGCTTATACAGGCGGTGAAGTTTTTTTATCGGAGCCTGTGGTTTTCTTTTCCCCTTTAACATTTCAACTATCGAAGGCTAAAGGAAAAATGAAAACCACTAATAAAAACAAAGATTATGATCCTAATGAAGAGCAGAAAATATTTGGTGAAAAAATTGTTGTCAATAATTGTGTTGATCTTTACAACAAGTATTTTATGGGAGCGCCTTGTATAGTGTTTGGCGCATCTGTAAATGATTGTTTGGAAGTAACATCTGCATTACGCGCTGCTGGTTGGAAGGGCGGAACCGTATATGATACTATGGACATAGCAGAGCGTAAGGATTATATCGAAGGATTAGGAAACGGAAAGTATAATTTTTTATGCTCCTATGACATATTAGGCGAGGGTGTAGATATACCGGTAGTAGCTGGTTGCATTTTGCGCCGCCGGTCAACTTCAATTATTATTTATTTGCAAGACATTGGCCGGTCTGCTCGTAGATATCCAGGGAAAAAATATAATATCATAATCGACCAATGCGGAATGTCAATTATCCATAAACACCCGTTATTAAGAAGGGAATGGAGTCTGGAAGGAATAATCAAAACGCCAACAGAACCTGAAATTAGAATGATGGTTTGCTCTGGGTGCGGTGCCTTGCTTGCTGCTAAATATGCTGTCTGCCCTTATTGTGGTGAAGTTTTAAAAGGCGAATGCGGATTTTCTGAGGAGTCAATCCGGGAAGTACCCGCACCTATGCAGATTTTACCGGCTCCAGCTCAACAAGGATTTTATGAAGCCGCTGACATAGAAGAGTTTGAAATTAAAGACCGTGAGCAGGAAGTCATTAACCGCATAACAAGTGGACATCTTACAAGCTTTGACCGTTTCGGAGAGCTTGCAAAAATGATCGGTAAAGATCGAAAATGGACTGATTTAGTTTGGAGGAAATATCATGCAGGAAATTAAATATAGAGCTTGGGATACAAAAGAAAAACGCTATTTATTATACGCATCTTATTTAATTTTAAACTGGAATAATGGAAAAGTATTTGATAGAACAATAGGAGACTATACAGACAGATATATATTTGAACAATTCACCGGCAAACAGGATAAAAACGGTAAAAACATTTACGAAGATGATATTTGTAAAATTACAAGATTTGAAAATCAATTTATTATCGGTAAAATATATTTTGGAAGTGGAAGCTATTGCATTACAGATGGAGTAGCTATATGTTCAACAAATGAGTTATCACATATTAAAAGTAATATTATTGAAATCATCGGCAACATTCATCAAAACAAGGAATTATTGGAGGGGAAATCTTGACAATGTCCATATATCGCCTATCAACAATAAAATTGTTATGTCTTATGATGATTTTTCAAGCGTTCCATGATTTAACTTTAAGCGATTATGATAAAAATGGAAAACTTAAAAAATCAGTTTTAAAATTAAAAAAATCAGCGCATGAGTTTTTTCAGAGTGAAAATATAGACAACTATGGAATGTTAGCCGGTTTTGAAGATTTGCCTTACTTGTACAAAACAAATCCTAATGGAATTAAATTAAACCATTTTGAAATAACAAGGCGTCAACGAAAACCATATGGAAAACGGAGGGTGAAAAAATGAGAAATAAAAAATATGAATTCTTAAAAGATTACATGGACGCCTATAGACAGCTATATTATAATCTAAATTTAAAAGAATCGACAATCAAAGATATTGTTAACAAAATTGATAAAAAGTTTTGCATCAAACGAAAAGGTAAAAATATAATTTCTTGTAATTCAAAAATCGAGGCGTCAATATGAATCCATATACTTTTTATTCCGATCAGGTGAGAAATACAAAAGAAATTATTATCGGTTCATCCGATATCCCGGTAATTATTAAGCCCAAAGGATCAAAAATAAAAAAAACAACCTATGAGCTGTTTGAGGAAAAACGCGGAGAATGTGAAGTGTTTACCGGTAACGATGCTACAAGCTGGGGACATGATTTAGAGCCGCTTTTAATCGCAAAGTTTATTGAAAAAAATGTTAATCGTAAATTTGCGCATGAGTTTAAAGTAGATTATATTTTGCATGAAGATTATCGTTATCCTGGATACAAGCCGCCTACCATGTTTCACCCGTTTACTGAATGCAGGCATCCGAAGTTTCCCTGGGCAGTAGCTCATGCTGATTGCATCTACGCAGGCGCTATACCATACAGCCTGGAAGCGAAAACAGGCGGATATTTTGCGCGCGTAAAACGTGAAGGCGTAGAAGGCTTTGACCTGGAAGATCACACGATCAATGGCGTGCCTACTGATATTATTTTACAGGTCCAATGGCAAATGCTTGTTTATAATATTCATTTAACATATGTTTTATTGTTAGTCGATGATAACAAGTTCCATGTTTACGAAGTCCAGGCAATTCCAAAATGGTGGCCGTTAATGCTTGAAAAGGCAAGCCGGTTTTATAATTGTTGTATTACAGGCGAAAAGCCGCAGCCTGAAACGTTTGACGATGTTAAAAAATTACTTCCAGAAGTATTTGACCGTGCAACTTATATCACCGGTGATAGGGCAATCATAGCCGAAGAAATGAAGGCAGAAAAAAAAGCTATGCAAGCCAAAATTAAAAAGTATAACGACCGCATAGACGATATTAACAACGCTGCCGGTTTGCTCATGGGTGACAATAAATATTTGTATAACGGTGAGACTACCGAAAAGATTTTTCAGCAGGTCATTTCTAAAGATTTGCTGCCCATGATATATGCAGGAACGATTGAAAAGCAAGCACCTGAAGAATTTACAAGCCTTGTACAAAAAGGATTGATTAAAAAATATGAGAGGAGGTATGTACTATGAAAGTAGACTTCGATAATTTAAGAAAACGGATTGCAAATCAATATAATGGATTATATTTATTGTTTGGTGATATAAAAGACAAAGAATTACATGATGCCTTTGAAATGATTCTTAATGGTTTACATGATTCTATTGCTACTTTGTTATGTTGTCAATCGGATAATGAAAAAATAAACGCAGTAGATTTTAAATTATTACCACGAGACGAAGATGAAGAGGACTAAATCATGAAAGTAAAAATTAGTTTTGAAATTGATTATGATAACCCTAAAGATATTTATGAACATACAGTTTTACTGGATGAAATACGGAATTATCTTGAAAATGAAATACAAATCCCACAAACAAATAATATTTTTTGGAGAGAATTATCACAAATAAAAATTACCGATGATTATAAATCACCGGAAAAGGAGTAAATATAATGGAAATTGAAAAAATTGTTAATGAAAAGTTTTTAGAAATTGTGCAATCTGGGAAAATTGAAAAAATGATTGAAGAAAAGCTTTTATCATCTATCAAATCAATAGTTAATGATTGTTTACAATCTTACGGTAACTTTGGAACAGAAATAAAAAAGAAAATTCAGGAATCTCTTCAGATTGGAAACATGAAGCTCGATTTTCCATCTTATAATCAGTTAGTTTGCAACTGGATAATGGAAATTGTTGATAATCAAATTATCCATACCGGTAAGGAACAAATGCAGGAAAATATAAAAAAGTTTTTTATTCCACTCAATAAATCAGAATATAAACTTTCTGAAATTGTGCAGGCGTTTAAAGATTCTATTTGCGTACCATCACATAACAGAATAGCGCTTTTTATCGATAATTCAGATTATGACGGGTATATAAGTTTGTTTCTTGATGAAGACCCTGAAAAAAGTAAACATAGCTGCGAATATTATATCAGAATAAATAAAGACGGAATATGGGCAGCAGAATTAGAAGATGCAAATATTTTAAAATCAAAAGCGCTTATGCTTCATCGGTTTGAAGCTTTTATTTTTAAACTTTACGCAGCAAAAGTAAAAATCATCGATGATTCAAAAGATGATTCAATAAGTAAATATTTTTCCGATAATGATTCGGAATATGATGAGGAGTAAATATGGCAAAAGAAAACGAAAACCAAACACTGCCGGCAGAGTATATGCCCGTAATACAAATGACGCGCAAAGAGGATAACATCCGGGCCGGGGTGCAATCGCTAAAAAGTAAAATCATGACATCGGCAGGAGAAGAATTTTTATCCTGGAGTAAAGAAAAGCAGGATCAGTTTATCGAGCGGGGAGTACTGGAAATCGCAAAAGATGAAAAGTTAGCGCCCTGCTTTGAATCAACCGAGGGTAAACTTTCGATAATCAAAGCTTTTGAGAGTATGGTTTCAACCTGCTTAATCGTAGGTGGAAAACATGCCTATCTTGTACCGCAAGGCAAAAATACAAAGCAAAAAGGAAAGGATGGAAAGGATATATGGGTAACTGAAATCAGATTCTCGATTAAAGACGTAGGTTACTATGCTTTGTTATGTGGTGGCAAGCGTCCGATTTTTAAGGATTTACGCTGGAACCAGGTGTATAAAAAAGAGGCATCTAACGTGATTGTAGATTCCGGTACAGGAGAAGTCAAGCACCCAGAATTCCTGGAAGAGGACAAAGGCCCATTGATCGGATGCTGGGTACAGTGTACAAAAATGAACGGACAAAAAGAAGCCAAGTTTTACCCGCTCAAAAAAATAAACGAGTGGCGCGATAATTCAGACGCCTATCAATATGCAGTCGAAACAATCAAAAATCCACAAGCAAAGGATTGGGAAAAACAAAAAGCTAAAGATTCTCCCTGGATGCTATGGCCGGACGAAATGGCAATCGAATGTTGTATTCGTCATTTTTGCGATAAATATGAAAAAGCGCGGGAGCTGTTGGCGTCGGCCATTTACGATGATGATTATCAGGAAGAGCCTGAAAAATCACCGGTTGAAAAAATTGAAGCTGCCTTAACGGCGCCGGATAAAAAACCAATACCGGTAGATGAAAATACAGTGGTAACTTCTGCCGTAAATATTCTCGAAAATAACGAAACCATTCAGGATGATCTTTTCGGATCGGAAAAAAAAGAAGAAATCAACCTTGATTTTTTTTAATTTTTATAATATAATTTAGTTTGATTTCTGGAGCCGTTGGCTCTGGTTTCAAAATAGTAGTAATAGTAAGCGCAGGCGGCCGGGTTCCGTGTCCGCCTGTTATTGATGCACCGTGGCGGAATGGTAGACGCAAACCGTAACACGTGATATCGGTTATAGTGCAGGTTCGATTCCTGCCGGTGCAATATGAATATTAAAATTGAAATTAAAGATTTCGATAAATTAAGAACGGGATTTGTTGACATAGAAAAAGCATGTACCATCGCATTAAAAAATACTTTAAATGTCCAGGTTGCGCTTACCAGGAAAAACAGTATTGCTACATTAAAAGCAGATTTTATTTTACGTAATGATTTTACGGAAAAAAGTATTGCATTCGATAGAGTGAAAACCGATACCATTCCCACTATGCAGGCAAGCGTAGGCGCATTAACCAGGGCAGAATATTTAGCCTTACAGCATGAAGGTGGACAGCGTAAGCCTAAAGCCATGTTCAAATCATTAGCAATTCCGCAAGATGACGCACGAGGCGGATCACGAAGGCGGCTTGTTTCACGTTCTCATTATCTTGAAAAAATAGCCGGTAATGTTGTTAGGGGCAGGTTTCAAAAGAATATTAAAAGCAAAAAGGCGCAGGCTGTGGCGCGTGCATATATAGCAAAAAAAAATAATTTGTATATCAAATATGACAACAATATTTTTTCCGTGACTTCATTTTCAAAAATGCGCAATAGGGTAAAGTTCAAAAGCAAACACTTGTATAACGTCGGAGAACGTACAGCAAAAATAAAAGGCAAGCCCTGGCTAACTACTTCCGCACAAAAACCGGCAGCGGATGGACAATCTATTTATAATAGCCAGGTTAAAAAACTCTTGGCGCAAAAAAAAATTATTTAGAATAATTCGCAAGTAAGCGAAAAAAATATTTTATGGAGGTTTTCAAATGAAAACAAGATTTTTATTCTCAATCATTTTTATTATTTTTATAATGCTTTTTACAGGCTGTCCTATCGATCCTGGTCCGATTGTTACTCCGTCAATTACACAAATTATCCTTATCACTCCGACACCGCCTCCCGTAATTCCTGCAATCAATCCGGTAAAGTTCGCGTTATATGATGGAACGAATCTTATGTATTATGACGGAGAAAATACCAGGATTGCGTATTCCGGTAATATAAAAAAGGCGGCAAAAAGAGTATTGTCAATCGATAACGTGCTTACATATTTTGATGATTATGGAAGTGTCGAATACTCAAAATGGCTTCCACTTTCCCCGGATGCGATTATGATAAGTGAAAAAATATCTAAATCCAGAACCGATATAGTCTATGAAGACGATGTGTGGATTTTGGAGCATATAACACCTGAAGAGGCCTATGCAGTCGGTGCTATGTACCGCGATTATTGCCGGATATATTATAATGGAACTGAAATAACAGAGCCTATGTGGTATATGAATCAATGGGCGCCGAATGAAATTATACTTTCAGAATCGGGTTTGATTATCGCACGTAATAACCTGGGATCTTATCATAATATAAACGGCACCGAGGCGATATTTAAAGCATATAATAACGGAATGATAATTTATAACGTCAACACGTCTACACATAGCGGATATTTTGCGGATAATGAGGGAATAACGCAAGAGCAGTGGACATATAACTATTTTAATGGGTGTCGGTGGCAAGAGGCGGACGGAATATGGTATGCTACGCATGGGTATACTTGGTCATATACAGACGGATTGACAGAGAATGCAAATATTATGTGGGGATGGACTAACCGGGCAACTTATCCTAATTTTGTCAACCTGGCCAATGGACAATCCGCAAGCATTATCCCTGCCGGAGTCCAGGAAGAAAATGGAGAACAGGTGACATACTGGATTGAATGCAATCTTGGTGTATTGTTTCGTTTTATACCGTCTATCAATCAGATGAATTATACAGCGCGTGTATATTTAGGTGACGGTTTAAAAAGTTATGGAGCGATGCAAGTTGATAAATTAAAGCCGATCTGGAATGAAGGCTTGTTGTATTTTCATCATGACGGCAGCATAAAAGTATTTGATCCGGTTACAACAGTAACAAGTATATTTTCGGAAAACATGGAAATAATCGAATGGTAAAATAAAATTATGCCCGGTGTTATCCGGGCTTTTTTTATTTTTGTAATGCGAATATCTGCTCTTGATACCAGGCTTTTGTTTTTTCAAGCGCACCGGCATCTCCCTGTATTTCCAACTTTGATCGCATAGCAGCTGCTTGACTTAATAACGCATCGATACGCTGTGCAGTTTCCGCTTCTCTCTGCTCCTGGGTGAGATTTAAAATACGTTCAGCCTCTTCCTGTGCTGCGATTTCTTTTTTTTGATCGTCGTCAAGATCATCCTGCAGAATTTCTGTAGTATCCAGTTTATCGGTTAAAAATTGAAGCTGCCGTTTATACCACTTATCGGATTTTATCCAGGCAATTTGACCGCATAGATCATCTATCACCTCACCGGTAAGAAGTAAAACCCGGCGCTTTTTTGTGCTGTTGAAATATTCAACCGCTGCGCAAAGTTTTTTGTTAAACTCATAAGCCTGGCTTTCTGATAAATCAATCTGCCCGCCAGGAGTCTGAAAATATACCGCATGCTGTAAAATGAGCGCTAATCTTTTCGCATTCTTTTTTTCATTCAGTGCTGGCAAATCCTGCTGCAGAATTTCAGCCTGTTTGCGATTGAAATCTTTTTTTTCTTTAAAACGCTGAAATGATTCACGCTGATTAAATGTTAGATGCTCATCTTTAATAAGATTTACAGGGATTCCTTTTTCAGACGAAACAACAAATAACAGTTGTTTTTCTTGATTTGTAATAGCTTCGATGTTTTTAACATAGGCTTTAATTTGATTATTTTTTGCGTCGATTGCTTTTATCTCGGATGACTCCTGAAGATAAGGCGCAATTTTCTTTTCAGTTTCAACCTGGTCGATTCCTTTTTTATCAATCCCGGTTATGACGGTTAATCCGTCGATTTCGATAATGTTTGCTGTATACATATTACCTCCTAATATACAATATAACAGTCAAATGCGCAGTTGGTCATGCGGGTTTCGGTGGATGTGCGTGGGGTGCCATGCGTTCCGTTGCTCATAATAACTTGCGCAGCTCCTGATCCTGTAGACCTAACAACTTCGCTTGCTCCTCCTCCCATTACATTTTGATCTTGATTTATATTTGCTCCGTCTCCAAACGCGTGCCCCTGAAATGTATCCCCCTGTAAGCTCCCCAGATACCTACTTGCACCATCGGGATCGACTCCAGCAGCGGTATCGAGAGCGCGTATAACACGGCCACGCATATCCGGGAGGATGAGATAAGCTCCTGCTGTGTTGCGGCTTGTTCCGTTTGCATTATCAGCCCGGAAAAAAGCGGTATATGTCGCGTTGTTGGCGTTACCACAGTATACCATAGCATCGAGTAGAGGGTAGTTGGCCCGGACGATACCCTGGCCGGTGAGTTTTATGGCGCGGATTGGAATCGTAGAAGGATCGACATTCCATGCGGCGTAAAAAATCGAACCTGGATATACTGTCATTCTACGTATGCCTTCCAAAAACTGGCTATTACTTGGGCCTTCTAAAGTTGCGTTAGGTGTCTGAGAAGTATAAGCAAGCAGAGCTTGGAGAACACCGAACATATAGTCATTAACCATGTTAGCAATAAACTCGGTGCCGTCGGTTGATAGGGCACCGGATGAGTTAACGGCGAGGGTGTTTGGGAATGAAGCGCCGTCTTGATTTGAATATGTTGAAAGAATATCAAGCATATTACCTCCTAATATACAATATAACAGTCAAATGCGCAGTTGGTCATGCGGGTTTCGGTGGATATACGTGGATTTCCATACGTTCCGTAAGCAATAGCACCAGTAGTTCCTGTACTAGAATTAGTATATCCGGTATTTACGTCAAAATCTGGAGCAACATAAACACCAAATAATCCATTAGATACTTTTTCTGTATGAGCATGTTCTTGAAATGTATCCCCCTGTAAGCTCCCCAGATACCTACTTGCACCATCGGGATCGACTCCAGCAGCGGTATCGAGAGCGCGTATAACACGGCCACGCATA